>OGQI01000017.1_pt1 | contig 164898 bp, 212 predicted proteins | sample 1553171 | NCBI WGS metagenome assembly OGQI01 (sample SAMEA2579988, study PRJEB22360) | human gut metagenome | biome: human gut; feature: human-associated habitat; material: faeces | place: Denmark | collected 2008/2010
ACAGGCTGATATGCTGCATCTTTTGTGTTTTCTGTGCCTGCCGTACCAAGAGCAATGGTTTCTTCAAGGGTATTGTTTGCTTCTTTCATAGCAGAAGATGACCTTGTTAAAAATTCAACAATATCACCATTACTTACCGCTTGTGAATTACCAATAGCATTGATTTTACTTGCAATTCCGTCTAATGCATCATCTGCTTCGATATTAAATGCCTTCATAGCACTAACAAGACCATCTGTTGCCTTTTCTATATCTATATCAGGAGATATTGATGAAAAAATAGAGGAAACTTTTGCCATTGTTTGGGCATCTTTAATGCTATATCCTAATCTTGACCAATCCGCTGCTGCCTGAATTACTTCCTCTGTTGTCGCACCGAGTTGCTTTGCAGTATCATTCGCAGAAAAGTAAAATTCTTTAAGTTGGTTAGAGGTAGCATCTGTGGTTTTTTGTAAATCAACAAGAGCAGTATCAAGACTCACAACATCTTGAACACCGCTTTTAATAGCATTAAAGGCAGAATAAATAAGAGTTGAAACACCAACATACCTTGTAATACTCTTAAATGCACCAGAAATACTACTACCAAAAGATTTACCTTTTAATCCTGCTGATTCAGCAGCCATATCTACTCTCTTGAAATCAGCAGCTATTTGATTTGCATCAGCAGTGAAAACATTTCCTTGTGCCGATAAATGGTCTAATTTATTTATACAATTCTGAATCTGTGTTCCATAAACCTTTGCTGCTTTGGTATTATTATTTAGCCAACTTTCCATTTTATTTTGTAAAGTGGCAACTTCCATAGCACTCGCAAACTGCTTTGTTTCGGCAGAAACAACAGTCATACTATTTTTAATTTTTAATAAAGTGCTATTGAATTTTTCGTATTTAGAAACAAGTTCTCCTTCACTCATATTACCTTTTGTAAATTCTTTTTGTAATGTATGTAAAGTTCTAAACTCATTTTCAAGTGATTTTAATTTATCTCGTAAAGCAGTTGTATTACTACCGCTGCCCATATTATTAACAGCGGTATTTAACTGATTAAATTTCTGTGTAACTTTTGCAATAGAGGCATCAATTCCGCCATTGTTAATTTGAGAATTTATCTTATTCAACATTGACTGCGAGAACTGTTGACCTGCCTGATTGCCAGCATTACGCATTTGACCTGCGATTTGAGTTGATAAATTATCAACTTTTACATTTGTCAAGTTTAATGTAAATTTTTGACCATTTAATGCTTGCTGAATTTTAACGCCAAGACCCTTTGTGTTAAGAGTAAAATTATTAAGAACAATTTTCTCTTTTTCAATCTTTCGTATAGATGAAGGTATCTTTGATGTATCTAACTCTGCAACAATTCTCACTCTAAAATCAGACATATTTTAACCTCCTTTCTTCGTTATTAAATAAAAATAGCCACCCTGCAAGGGTGACTGAAAATTATAATTTTTCATATAAAACCACCTTATTTAATAAGATGTTCTTCGGTTTAATATCTCAAGTTATAAATCTGCTAATCCTTTTTTCTCAACTTGATTGATACCTTCAGCTCCGAAGTATTTTTCAAATTGCGACTCATTGGTTCTATCATCGTAGATTCTAACCATATCACTTGATGCCCATCCCTGTAATGACTGAACAATATTTTCAGGTAAGTTCTGTTCGAGTAAATAACTTGTGAAGAAATGTCTTGCACAGTGGAAATACCAAACCTTACCTATCTTACCGAGCATAGAATTAAATGTTCTTGCCCAAGAATCCATAGTAGAAATACCAATATGCTCATCTAACCATTTACCGTCTTTATACTGTGGGAATAACCAATCACTTGTAATACCAAGTTCTTCACGCTGTTTTAACCACAAATCAAGGTATGGCTGGAACGGCTTCGCAAGAATATAAACATCAAGTAATTTACCTCTTTGACCTCTCCCTTTGGTTTGCATTTTCTCCGGAGTCTTGTATAAAGCACCGTCACAAATTAAGTTTTCTTTATCAAAATATGATGCCTTAAATCTTGTCAATTCTGCCTTACGCTTACCACTAAAAATAGCAAGAGCAAGCATACACGCCCTCATATAATCACCTTTATCAACAAGAACTTTAAGCAACCATTGAACATCTTCCATTTGAAGAACTGACTTTGTTCTTACGGCTTCATCTGCTGGTGATTCAATCTCGCTCCAAATACGTTTATAGTCAGGAAATTCATCATCTAAAATTTTGATGATGTAATTTTCTAAAGAACGTAATGTTGCCTTAAATGTTCTGATTCTCTTTGGAGACCATTTCCACTCATTCAAAGCATAATTTTGGAATTTAATAGCTTCGCGCTTTGTAATATCAACAAAGAACTTATTCTTATTATTTTCAAGACACCAGCACCAAAAAATATGTAAATTTGCTTTGTATTGCTTGATAGTGCCTTTGGATTTATCAGTAGAACTTAAATACTCTAAAAAATCTTCCTCTAATTGTTTGTTTTCCTCATTTACTTTATCTAATCTTTTCTTGTCAGTTAATTCATTATTATAAACAGTAGTTCTTCCATCTTTCATAGAAATACCTCCTTTATAATGTTTTAATTGCAAGAATCATTATTTGAAGAATTTCTTTAGAGTCCTATTAAATGTCTTTTCCATTTTATTTTCGGCTCTTTCCCAGAAGCCTTTTTTACCAAGAGTAGGTTTTGCAGTTGCACCACTTTTAGTAGTCCACGGAGTACCGTAATTTGCTAATTCTAACACCTGTTGCATACTTGGATTATCACCACTTGTATATTGGTAATTTGTATCTAAATAAGCATCAAACGAAACTTCTCCGCCATCTCCAAAAGATGAAATAGTGGGGGATGTTGTTTTCGGTGTATCGCCCAAAGCACCTGTCCTCTCGTACATAACGGGTTTACCTTTGGTATAAAATTTTCCAGTCTCATCATACATATCTGCCAATACCTTATCAGATGTAACGTTCATTGCCTTTCCCAATTCCTTGATTAGCGTTGCATTTAATTCATTCATACTATTGGCAGTCATAATATTCCACCTTAATCTTTCTTTGTAATGTCCTTAATTCTCTGTGACTTTCCGTATGCCGCTACAATAGATTCCGCGCTTAAATTGCCATTTGATACATCTTTTGCAATATTAGTTAATTTTTCAAGATTTTCTCCTGTGAAAACAGGACTAATTTTATCTACAATCATCGAAATAGCACTTTGAATACTATCAATTATATTACCAATAGAATTCTTTTTCTGATTAACTATGTCAACGGCATCTGTATAAGCATTGCAAAAATCCAATCTAAATGTACCATTACCTTTTAACGCTTCATTATATAATTTAAGACAATCTTCATTTGCAAGAAGAAAATCAACATCAAGTTCACCATCTACATCTGAAAAATAGTTGTCTAAACTTACATTATCAACAAAGTAATTAAAGAAAACTGTAATAGCATTTGTTCTTCCAAAATGAGGGGTATAGTTGTTTTCATCATCAAAAAATTTATTAACAATAGCCTGAACTGCTGCTGAATAAATCACAATATCAACGTTGTCTTTTACAATAATTTCTTTATTAGCCATAATAAAATTCCTTTCAAATTCATAAATTTAACGATAAAACTATCCTTTTATTGTTGTCTTAAAAACTCATCAATTTTATATGTAAACCTTGTACGAGCCTTGACCTGTTCAATAACCGTATGATTTATTTTATATTCTATGAGGTCATTGTAATTGAAACTGGTCTTTGGAACGACAAGCATAATCTTATTAAAATCCTCAATATGAATAAATACGGTTTTTTCAATTTGTCGGAACTCGATGATAAAACCACAAGTAATACCATCATATTTGTTCCATTCATTTAATCCTTGTATTTGGTGATAGTGAATTTCTTTAGTTTTCAATTTGTCTCTCTCAAATGAAATCGACTTTCCTGAAACAGTTTTCATTTCTAAAGCATATAATTTGTGCTTTCGTGAATCCCACATTAAAAAATCAAATGGATTTTTATTGCTAAAACGAAGATTTCCACCACCAAATGATTGTGCGGAATCGGGCAATCGGTAGAGCAGGGCATAGTCGGGAACTGATTTCTTAATCTGTTCTTCAAAGACTTTACCTATGTTCTTTGCCATTGTTCCCACTCCTTATTCGGGTTTATTTTCCAACCACTTTTTATATACAAAATTTGTTTCACTCTTTAAGAACCAGCAAGCAATTTTACCGGGTTTGGTTTCATTCTCATATATAAATTTTGGCTGGCAACCGTGAGTGGCATAAAAGATGATTTGTTTGATACAATCAATAGCAACAACATTGTTTCTACCATAACATTCAAACATTTCCTCTTTCGACCTAAAATTTATATTTTTCATTGTCTTTCTCCTCTTTTTAACCTAAAAATCAAAACGCAAAAATTAAAGGGAAAGATACCTCATAAAGTTGTAAGAGTAATCTTTCCCTTATAAATCAAAAATACAATACAACTTTAAGCATCTTTTTCTTCATCAGTATGAGTTTCCTCTACTGCAATTTTTGCACTTTGTTTCCCAGTTGTTTTCTTAATAGAGCCTTTCTTTTGTGTTAGCTTTTTATCTACAACACTTGGCTTATAATCTTTATCAACAATGAAGTATTTTCCACCTTCATAATTTACAAAAACTGTATTAACATCTTTGTGAATAGATGGAAATTGAATGTCGGTATCTCCATATCTGACAACAGTAATTGCTTCATTATTGATTTTAACTAAACATTCTTTTACCATATATCTACCTCAATAATAAAACGAAAGGGTTACGATTTCTCGTAACCCCCTTATCAGTTAATATAGTTTATCTTACTCTACATCATCAGTAAGCTCAATCATATCGAAAATGTTGCCGTCTTTATCTTCCATAAGGTCGAATGTAAGAGTAACACTTGCAGGGTCGCCTTCAGAGCTGAAAGACAACTCAAAGTTTCTCTGGATTGAAGCCTTGTAAGCAGTCATAACGAAAGGAGTGAGTAAACCTTCCTCATCCTTATCAACAGTTTTCTGTGTGATGTAGTAATCCTTTGGCAATTTCTTATTATTGAAAGAAATCTTCTTAATGCCTGATGTGCGAGTTACAATGTAACCAACTTCAAATTCAGCACCAGCAGTCAATTTCTTATCTGACTCGGCAGTTTCAGTAAACTTGTTGGTAGCAAATGTACCTGCAATAGCAGCTGTTTCGTCACCGAACTGACCCTTTGGATATACAAATACAGTACCAGCTTTAATTTCACCATTTTTAACAGTGATTGAAAGCTCGCCTTCAGTTTCACACTTAACTACCTGTGAATCAGCATAAGCAGCAGTTGTCTCGATAACACCATCAGAGAGCAATGAGAAGAACTTGAAAGGATAAACCTGCGCTTCAATAGTCATTGTACCCTCTAAAGGATTAGCAAAAGCAATTTTACGAGAACCTTTAGCCATAGCATAAGCACTATCACCACTTAAACCAGCAGTAGTTGTATTAGCTGTGTCAAACTTTAAGAACGGAGCCATTGTCTTTAACACACGAATGTCAACGTCACAAACTTGACGATTAGCCTTATTTAATTCTGGCATAATAATAATCCTCCTTAAAATAAAAATGAGCCAACCTTATATGGCTGACTACTTTTTGTCGTATTCATTTTTGTACCACAACGAAACATCGAAAGTCTTTTTCTCATCACCCCATACAGATACTCTTGTAGAATCAATATCATACATAGAGTTCGTTTGAGTTCTATTAAAAGCATCCAATAACTGAAATACCGTTAAATTCCAAATGTTTGTATAATTAAGTGATGGGTGTTTATTGCTAATTGCGGATATGATATTTGGAATTGTTAAATTCAAATCCGATTTTTTTGGAGCATTTTGTTTCGCTGCTTTTTTCATTCGCTCCATCAACTTTTTAGCCAAATTGTTTTTGAATTTGGACTCATCAATTTCATCTTTTGCGTTATAAATGCAACATATCTGTTGGATGAGTTCAAAAACTTGGGGCAAAAGTTCTTTAGATATTGCACCTCGAATACAATCTGTGTCAATATCTTCTATATTATCAACTTCTTTGCGAAGAAGTATAAAATAGCCCTCTCTAAAAATGACGGACTCAACAAAAAAGAAATTCAATATTTCAACATATGCGTTGCATAACTTTTCATCTTCAAGTATAAGATTATATAAAGTCATATTTTCTTGTTGCTCTTTTGTTAAGGATTCCCAATATTCCTTACCGCCATTTTCCTTTTGTAATTCGGTGTAGTAGATTTCAGGTGTCATTTTAATCAGGTACTCATAATATGTAAACCTATCAAATGTAAGTTTAGCAATTTCCTTCAATTTTGGTTTTCTTAATACACCGACAGACAGCGTAATAGGAACAGGGCTTATTTGTGTTCCATAATCTAATCGCATTAGCGAAAATTAGGCACGCTAAATGTCATAACGCAGCCATAGAATCTTGTAGCATTATAAATATCCACGCTGTCAAGGGATAATTCTCCAATGCCAAAACTATTTGCAACTTCTTTATCATTTATTAAACAATCTTCAATCATTTGTGATAAAATGTCTGCACGATTTCCGTAATAACCTTCCTTTTCGTAATTGTCTAAAATATCTCTATGACAAATTGCATATAATACAACCTGACAATGTTTTATGTTAGACTCAAGGCGTGGCATACGAACATCATAATATATAAATGATGAAGTATCTATAATAGTATCATCTATAAATAAATGAGATTTAACGTGGTCTCTAAATCCTTCTTTAACTTTACTTGCATTTTGAGCAGAAATATCACCTAATAATAATTCTTTAATATCTTTGCTTTTGTAAAGAGCAGCGTGAATCTCTTGCTTAAATCGACCACGCTCGGTAGTAGATTTTAACTTTGCCATAATAGCCCTCCTTACATAAATGCTTTGATTTTAACGGTGATAGTAGCTCGTTCATATCCATCTGCAAATAATGATAACTCAAAAGATTTATTGATGAGCTTATTGTTATCAACAGAAATGCAAATTGAATTTCCAACATATTCAACGCTCAAACTATCAACGAAATCACAGTTAATTTCCCATTGTGGTGTTATATCGGTCTCATTGCCCTCTGAATCATAGAATTTTGAAATAAAAACATTTGGTTCAAGACCCGAATAAATAATCGGTTCGTCACAATCTATTGAACACGATAAAATACAAGTTTTATCGTCATTTTTGATTTCATTTGAAGTATCACATAACCAATAGCCTTTGCCATCAATCACATAATAGCCATCATTTTCGTGCTGTTCATCTTCATATGCCATAAATTCAAAGTGACCGCAATCTTGATAGTTATAAATCACATTATCCATACGAGTTAATTTGTATGTAATAAGTTGTTTTGATGTATCAACGGTAACATCGGGTGAAAAATTCTTTTCATACACTTTGCAACGCATATCAATAATAAAACGTTGTTTATGCGGTATAAGCAAACATTCATCATCACAAGGAGCTGCAATCATAAGTTGGTCACTTCTTACGAAAGTGAATTCATTACTTGTTTCACCATTATTGTATTGTGAAGCAGAAGAAGCACATACCCATCTTTGAATTATCTTACCTTGCTGATTTCTCCAAGTTAAAAGATAATTACAAAGCGACATTACACCTTTCTCGTACATTCCATTGTCATCTACAAGACCTACAATAAGCCAATATCTGTTTTTATAATAAACATATTGACCAGCCTTGCAAGTTCCAATAGGTGCTAATATAGTCCTCATTAGAGAATTCAATTTAGTATCTTGAACTTTTCCTTCAATAATAACCCTTTTTGGTTCTCTTTGTGATAAATCATAGTTACATATCTCAACATCTTCTGCGAGAGCAGATTGTAGAGCTTCAATAAAAGCGTCTTGTGCAAGATTATCAAAATTATCACTTTCAAAACCACTAACTGTATCGTAATTAGTGTTCATCAAGTACCATTCTTTTGCCATATCACATCACCGCCTTATGAATAAGCCGTTGGTTTTTGATTGGCTACCATCTTGTCACTTTCACTATTACTATATTCTGCTTTTGCTCTTGCCGCTGTTTTTGTATGACCTGCTCCGTCAATACTTATATCTTTCCCGACTATCGAAATTTGTTTATTGACCTTTGACCATTCGCGCTCATCGTACATCTGCAACATAAACATTGCGAGTGTATCAATAACATATTGGTCTAATTTACCATCGAATTCCATTGTTTCCTCATCAAAAACGATAGGGTCAAGTTCGACTGTATATCTACCGATTGCTTTCTTTAACCAAAGCAATTCAAGGGCTTCTGGAATTACAACTTTATCCTGAAATGATGATTCAAAACTATCAAAAACCTCTTGTGCTGTTGTATTCATAGTAAGCACCTCTCTTTGGTCTTTGTATTAAATTTTGAAGCCTGTATGTTTTTCAGCAAAAACAATCTTTCTGTAATCATTGAAACCAAGTCTCCTAATAGCCTCAATAAGAGCAAATTTTTCTGCTCTTGTGCTAATATATACAGGTAAATTAGTTTCAAATTCAGCCTGATTCATACTGAATAACTTTTCAACTAAACCATCAGTAAATACCAACTGTGGTCTGTTTTCATCTTCAAATCCTACCCACTTACGAGTAGCAGCATCCTCGATATAAAGTGTTGCGTGGCTACCATTTCCAGTACCAACAAATAATGTATTGCCGTCATTGATTTGAGCCTGAATTTCATTTCTTGACAATCTTTGCTGACCGCCTTGTGTAATCTTGATAGCGCCTTCGCCATCGTGTTTTCTCGCAAAAGATACTTTCCAGCCGGCGAGATTTCTTACTGTAACCTTTTCGTCAAGATTTAATGGCTTTTCTTTTGGGGTAGTAGCCTTTTTAGTTGCACTTGCAGTAGTGCTTGTACCATCTGACTTTGCAGATGCATTAGTTCTTCCTGCCATATTTCAATACCTCGTTTCAATTATCATTATGTTTGATTTCAACTAATTGTATGTTTTACCTCATTATAGAGTTTGATTATATTATCAAGCCTTTCGGATTTTCTAAATACCCAATAGCGATTTCCACTTGTAGCATTCACTTTTGATATATAACATTTTTCTCCGAATGCTGATAAGAAGTGAAATAAACGCAAGGAATAGCAATAAAAATTAACATTGTTTTCCATTAAAATTTCTCCTACGTTTTTCATAGATTTGTTTGTAGGATTTTATTTATATTTTCAAAATAAGAAGAATCACAACATTTAATTTCAAGTAATCTATATCCATTATTTTGAGCATATATGCGTTTTCTCTTATCGTGTTCTTTTTGAATATTAAATTTTTTTTTTAATTCCGTTTAATAGCGCAAGTTCTACAAAAATGTCCTTGTAATAAATCTTGCGCCCTTGATTCAAAAATATTTCCACAATGAACGCACTTAACTTTTACTTTTTCTTGCATTATTATATATTCACTTATTTGCTCAACATTTGGATTGATAGATTTTAATTCGTTGCGAAACCATTCTGGTGTTTTCTTTTTAGCAGTCATAAGGTTTTCATCTGCACATAAATTACACCCACATTTTGAGTTAATAAAACTATGTGCTGTCTTTGAAAAACATAATCGTGTTTTGTGCATCTAAATGTCATCATTTCTTTTGAACTTTTATATTCACTTAACACTTCTATTTGGGGAAATTCGGTTTTGATTCTGCTAAAAATTGTTCATTGGTTTTGCTTGCCACAATCTATCCACTCCTTAATATATAAAGTAGAGTACCATACCGAAGTATGGCACTCATAATTTATCTATTGAGTGGCAGGTGTCTATCCTACAAACTCAAACAGAGACTTGAATTAGTCCAAGCCTCCAATGTTTGTATCATAAATCGTTCCAATTTTGTGTTCCTGACCCCTTGCAACGTCACAAGCAACTTCAAGGTCGAAACGAGTTTCAACCTTACCAGTCTTAACATTGTTACCTGTGAATGATGTGAGACCACCACGAGTCCAAGTAGCAATAGGAGACTGTACGCCTGAAGGAATTACGAAAGCAAGACCAGCAGGAAGCAATGTAGCAAAGTTATCACCATCTTTGTTCATTTCATACTCATTGTATGGGTTAGGCATTTCAGCAACAACAGAACCTCTGTACTGTGAAAGAATGCCATTAGCGGCAATTTCGTTCATAGCCTTTTCAGAAATACCTGTGATTGTGTTAGAGTTAATCTGACCAACATAACCAGCCCAATCATTAAACTGTGAAATAACAGCATAATCACCGATAATAGTTGGTTTACCATTTCTACGAACATCCTTGATTACTTCATCAACACCAGCCTGTGTTAAACCAGCACACTCAACAGTGTATTTAACGCCAGTAGCATTCTTGATAGCATCATAAACCTTGTTTACGATGAGTAACAAAGCCTTGTTACGAATATCTGTCTTAACGAGAGCAATACCCTCATTTTCCTTGCTCATATCACCAAGAGCGATTCTGCGATAGTCAACAGCATATCCACCAGAAACGGTATCTGTACCAACAGGGTATCTTTCTTTCGTGATTACAGGGAATACAACGTCACCGCCAGCAGCCTGTGTGCGAGAACGCTCACCAACGTGATTGTAAACTTCACGCTCGATTGACTCGTCATAACCTACGTTCTTATAAGTACCGAAAATACCAAGCAACTTGATTTCATCAAGAATAGGAGTTTCGATTACGAAACGTCTTAATGTATTCAATTCAGCAACAGCAGTGTAATCACCATTTTCAGCACGATTGCCTAAATCCTTGATGTAGGTAACAGCTTTATCAGCCTTTGCACCGAACTTGCTTAATTCCTCGCCATTGACCATTGCAGAGAATACTTCTACAACTGGTGAAAACTTATTGAATTTACCGTCAAATGCATCTGCATCCTTACGGATATTATTAAGTTCATATGTAGTCTTAATCATAGTTATATGTCATTCCTTTCTATAATTTTAGTTATTAGGCAACGCAAACCTTAACCTTAACGGCATTGCCAGTTAAGCGGCACTTATCTGTTACCTTAAAATAAACGCCCGATTCTGGAGCAACAGAAGCAACTGCTAATTTGCCCTCGGCATTAACAGTAAGTAATGTAGTACCTGCAACGAGGTCTGCATAAGTCTTTTCAGAATCATAAGCAATGTGCTTATCATCAACTACAAGTTTTTGACCTTCCCAAGCCTTAACATTGTAGCCATTTAAGTATTCGCCAGCAGCGAACTTTACATCGTCAATATAAGCATCGTCACCAGCAATAGTATTACAAACAAGATATGTGTCACCATCATCTGTGATGAACTGATAGTTTGCAACTTCCTTTGCAGACTGTAACACAGAATTGAGAACTGCATTATCAATCATACCGATAGTCTCAACTTTAATCATAGTAGTAATCTTCCTTTCTATTTTTTAATTAAAAGATGTTTGTATCTTCTGGAACATTTGTGCCAGTATCTACAACACTAAAAATATCTTCGATATTTGCTTTAGCTGCATTTTGCTCTGCTGCTACCTTTTCAGCATCAGCATTAGCCTTTGCGGTTTTACCGATACCTTCCCAAATCTTATTTACAACAGAATTGATTTCAGAAGTAATGGGGGCAGCCTCAAAAGCCTCGATTTCAGCCTTTGCGTATTCTCTTTCGGCATCAGTAAAAGCGGCAATGGCAGCATTTAATTCGCCAACACGCTCTTTGGCTTTTGCCTTACCAAGTTCGTCTCTCAAAGCATTCATTTCTTCATATAAAGCATCTAACTTTTCATATGTTTCAGAGAGTTCTTTTTTGCACTCATCAAGAGCAGCCTGAATCTTTTCTGAATTAGCAATGGCTTCGTTCTTTTCTGCTTTTTCTTTATCAAGGCACTTATTAAGTTCCTTTACTTTTTCATCGCATTCCTTTTTACACTCATTGATTTCAGAAGTGTGATTTGTATATGCAGAAACAGTCTGTTCAATGAGAGCTGTAATTTTAGCTTCATCCATTGTGTTCGTTTCCTCCTTATGTTCATTTAATTCAACTAATTTTGCTGTATCATCCGAAGGTGTAATGCCTAAAAGAGCATAACCGGAATGGATGAATTCAGTTGGGATTCTTCCTTTGTCTTTGTAGCCATATTTATAAACAATTCCGTCATTATCTTCGGTGCGCATAATTTCTACGCTACCTTTTGGAACTATCCCATTTGCGATATTTTCATCCAATTTCTCACAGAAATTATGATAACAACTACTATCTATTTCTCCAACGCCGATACAAACCCAAACCTTTTCACCATTTTCATCTTCGATTTCTTTGATGTAACCGTCAGTAAATGTTCCGATTGTGGTTGCGTTCTCGAAAATAGGAACGCCATCAATGATGTCAGTCATACCGTGTCCGCATAATTCGGTTCTTTCTTCATCCAAAAACTCACATCTTAAAAACATACCTTTAATACTTGGCAATGCCTTTTCGCAATACTCTTTAATCCAAGTAATACCGTTGAGATTGTATTCTGTGCCAACTTCATTAACTTCATCTATACAATCATCAGGATGAATTTTATATAAGATAATTTTGAATTTACGCCTACCGTTTTGACCTTTCTTTTTTGACTCACTAAAAATCTCAAATGTTTTCATTCATTCTCACCACCTTTCAACCAAATTGTTTATAAAAGCGATAAAACCACGCTTTTATCAATATAAAAGCCCGTTACAAGAACGGGCATTTAAGCATTATTTATTATCCGAGGGAGAAGGTGAATTGTTTCCACCATTCTGCTTCGATTGTACTGTCTTTTCTTTTGGGTTATCCGTAGTTGGTCTGCCACCTTTATCCTGTAAAGCGGATTCATTGTTTGCAGATAATGTATAGGAAGTCTTATGTACTGGATATTTTTCTTCTATATTGTCAGCTTTTTCTTGGTCTAACAATGCAAAGAACACATCGGCAGACAAGCCACAAGCGCTTGCCCAGGCTGTAAGAGAGCCTTTTCCTTGAAGATATAAGTCTTTCATATATCCTACCATTTTGCTCTTATTTACAAATGTCATAGGTAAATATTTACATTCAACCCAATTTCGCTTATCTGCAATGATATTTATAGAAATACATTTATTGATTTCTGTAATAATTTGTTCAACCCATTGGAATAACTGCGCTGTAATAAGTTCAAGGTTATTTTCCTGTGAAGAATAACTACCACTTGAACTACCATTCAATAAAGAACCAGCAATACCCATATCAAGTGCAATCTTATCACCAAGATTTGATTCATATTTCTCATCAAAAATATCAGTATTTCCAATATCTAATACATTAAGTTTTGTGCCTGCTGAAACCGTAAAAAATGATGTTCCACCACGGTTGTTTTTCTTCATAACAGCATTTTTAACAGTTTCGTGCTGGTTTTCTTGCTGTTGTTTTGTAAGGGCGCAAGTACCTTTATTTTGACCCTCTGGAAGTGTTTGATAAACAACCTTATTGTTTATTTCGTCAAGTACATTTCTCTTTGTAGAAGTAAAATAATCATCATATAAGATGTCACTGATAGCAGCCAAAACAAGAGGTCTGCCATATTTTTCACTTCTTTGGCTACGAATCTTATGAACAATAGTTTTCGTATTATCTAAAACTACCCAGTTATTACCCTGCATTCCGTTATTGTCTTTGCGCTTTTGGTAGGCTTCTCGGATTTCTTTTGGAAATTTTTTAAGTTTTCTTTCAGTCTGTTCTCCTGAAGGGTCAACAAAATAATCCAAATTAAAAGCAATTATATATGAATTATTCTTTATTCCAACTATTTCCGTATAATCAGTCGGGAGAGAGATAATGCTTGCATTTATACCAAGTTCATTGATTTCAACAATGCTATTAACATCATAATCATTAAGTGTTTTCTCCAACGAAACTGGTTTACCTGTTGTTTCAAAATAATAAAAAGCAATACCTTCAATCATTCCACGCCAGAGAGCATCACGAACTATTTCTTTATCTTTAATAGTTCTTAATGTTGATTCCATCAACTCTTTATTCTTACGCTTTTTATTATCATTTGTACCGTGTGTAACAATTACCTTATCTAATGTAGGTATAGCGGTCATATAATCGACTGTATTGGTATATGTACCATTCATTCCATATAAAATTAAGGATATTTCTCTCAAAATCTTGTTATTGCCCATAGGGTCTTTAACCAATTCAGCAAGTTGCTCTCTGGAATACAAATCGAAAATATTTATTCCAAAATAATAATTGGAATAAGCCTGTTGACTTGAATAAGAAGAAAATTCATAAGCAGGTTTTATCGCCGAATTGTTTTCATATGATTTACCACGATTATTATTGTTTTTCTTCTTATTATCTGAATTTGTGTGGTTAGGCATATCTACCCTCCTTTCTTAATTGATAAATGTGCCATACTCATAATCTTCACCAGCATTGATATTTTCTCTCTCAATAAGTGAAGCAAAGTAATTGGCATAAGATACACTTGTATAACGGTCTTTTCGGTTAGTACCTTGTTCGTGTATCATAATAATACCCGTATCGGCTTTCTTCTCATAAACAAGACTTGTAGTTTCGCTGATGAGAGCCTGTGTTTCAAGGAACGGAGCTTCATAAAATAACTGTTCCTCTGCATCAGGGGTATTCATATATTCTTTGATTTTAGGTAATGTTTCTTCTTTTGCAGTTTCATAATTTACCAAAAATTCAATTCTTTGTTCAGAAAGAATTCTTCTGAACTCTGTAGCAATGTCACTATTCAATTTTTGAGTGGCATTAACAACATAAATGCAAGGATTAGCGCCCTCGACCTTTATACGGTTTGCAATTCCATCATCATTCATACAACAAAGTGGGGTATAGTAGATATTTCTTTCATCATCATACATTTCTCTTGCCAAGAAATCGTAAACAGCAATACCGGCATTACGCATATCTAATACGATATAATCAGCACCAAAATCCTCAAATAATTGACGAATTCTGATTGCTTGTCTAACTGTATCTCCACCTTGAACTGATTCAATATAGGGAACAAGTCGCCTATAACCATTTGCCATAGTGACATTTTGATTATCACGATTATATGTCGTGAAATCGGGCAACAATCTCATACAAGAAAAGATAGAATTATCATTTTTCTTATTTTCAATAAACGCCATATCACAAGATATAATACGAACCTCTCCGCTTTGTTTTGGTATGTCATATATATTCTTTTTACCCATATGAACATCCAATAAATTACGAGGATAGAATGGGCGTTTAATTGTCTGGTTTTGTTGCAACATTTTATATGTAAAGAACGCCGATTGATTTTCTTTCAATCGTCTATTCTCAAATTCTAACTGCCAAGTAATGGGGTCTTGTTTTTTCTTTTCTTTTTGCATTTGCTTTTGAGTTCTAATATTATGTTTAAGAGTGATACTTTCATCAAATGCAAGCAAACATCCACCTTGCTCTTTAAGCATACTTTCATAAGCGTTATCAACAATTTCCCACATCCAATGTGGGTCAAGCCAAGATGAGCTAATGTAAATATCAACAGGTTCTTCTTGCAGTTCTTTAATTTGAGCATAGAATGGGTCAATCATATAAGGTGGTTGTCTAATTGTCTGGAAAGGAGATAAAATACTGTCATCAATATTCTTTTCAATCTGTCTAAATTCTTCACGAACAACACAATTTGAACGATGTCCTCTACCATTTTCAGAAGCAGGAACAACAACGATTGTACTACCACTACGGAAGTACACAATAACCTCATTTTGATTATCCTTAATCCTTAAAATCTCCTTGCGCAAAACAGGAGACATATTCATTAACTCATTTCGTATCTTTTCAGAAATAATAAGTTTACTTTGTCCTTTTGTAGCAGATGAAAGCACTATCTTTGAGTGAGGATATACGATACAACGGCAGCAAGCATATAGAGCGATAATAAATGATTTTGCGGCTGCACGGCACGCAATAATAACTACAAATTGACATATTCCCATTAAATAGAGAATAATTGCTTGATAAGGGTGTAAATTGATACCTAAATAATCAATGGCAAGTCTATGTAAATTTCTTCTAAAAAAAGTATTCCAGCGCAAAACGTGGTCAACATTTCTCTCGTTTCCGAGAAAACTATTTGTAGGAAATTTCTTATATAATTCCTTTTGTCTTTCATCGGCATAACGATTTTTGTAATATTTACTCGGTGTCTGCATCAATGTACTCATCGTCATCACCGTCTTTTACATAAAACTCTTTATCACGCTCCGTAGTGCCATATTGCAAATTTCGGAGTGGTCGTAATAAAAACCTCTTGATATAATCCATAAAGCCATCGTGGTCACTATAAAGCTGCTTATTTTTGTAATATTCCTCTGGTGTATATTGTGAAATTCTTGAATTCCAAACTCCGAGGCAATCATCACTGTTTGCTTCTGCATCAGCGGCAACTTTAAGACCAGACTTAACGAATGTTGAGTTATAATATTCACCCATTTTCTTAAAGTTTTCCATATCGCCTTCACGAACACATTTCAACTGTTGCATTTTTGCATAACAAAGGTCGCTTATAAAAATTTCTTGGTTACTATCGCAATGCGAATTGGCACTCTTTAAGAATTTATAATGATTATTAAGATTTTCATAGTCGATAGGCATTAAACCAACGCCCCATCTCTCAATATCCTCTGGATTGATTTCTTCTGATTCATCATCCTCATTACCATACTGGTCAACAACGGCAACTCTTTTTTCTTTTGGTTGCTTTCTATCTCCGGATAAAGAGAAATCACCGTTTTCAATGGTTGTATCAAAAGTTTTTCCTTTATTCTGATTCATATTAAGTTGTCTAAAATATTTACCAACAACAGTATCATCATTGGTATCACACTTATCAAATAAATCTTCATTGAAATATATATCGAAAGCCATACACATTCTTTGCATAGCCTTTTTATTGCTGTGATATTCTGCTGCATATTGACCGAATTTTCTTGAAAAACATTCTTTGCAAATCGGTAAAGCACCTTCAGAATAGAACTCACTATTTGATTTATAAAAATGAGTAGAATTTTTTGGTTCACCGCAGGAGCAGCAAACACACTTTTCAACTGATTTCGGCATATTTGCCACCTCCATACATATCAACTAATTTTTGAATTAACAACTAAAAACGGGCTGCATAATGCAACCCGTTAAATGCAAAATATGTAATCTAATCGTTATAATGATTAAATATATAATCAATAAAACTTAATGCGTTTGAAATTGCCTGTGAAGCCATAGCTTTTGGGCAGTTGCTACAATCGTAACAACAATCTCCACAAGAATCTTCATTATCATAATCTGCAATAGAAATTTCAACTTGGATGCAATCCTCATTTTCTATCGCAATTTTTGAACTAACATTGCCATCAAATAAAATAATATCTGAATAACAAGGAATAATTGTGTCTGTATCTTCATCATATACAGGTTCAATAGTTACAGACAAATCATCATCAATAGTCAAATAGTATTCTTTTGCATAACTATCTACAAATTCATTTTTGATTTCGATATGACCTAATTCAATTTCGTCATATTCCATTAGCCATCTTAATAAATCAATAATGTCTTTCTTGAAAAGAACTACACTTGTGGTTTTGTATTTGGAAGCTAAATTATATAAATATTCGCCTAATTCAGCGTAATCTGTAAAATAAATCATTTCCATAGTATATTACCTCATTTTCCATTAACTGCATCTTTGATAGCTTTGCTAACCCTGCACTTAATTGATTTTACTGATGGGAATACAACTATTTCATCTGTTTGAGGATGTCTGCCTTTTCTTTCAGCACGTTCAACAACCTCCATACTAATAAAGCCTTTCCATAAGATTTTATCTCCGTCTAATAAAGCATTCTTAATAATTTCCTCTAAAGTATCACAAAAAGCTGTACTTTGTTGAATGCTTTTATCATTGATATTGCCATACATCTTTTCGGCTATTTGTTTGATAATTTCTGCTTTGCTCATTTATTTTATATTTCTCCATTTTATTTTAATGTTATAGGGTAACACGCTTCAACACCGTCACCATTGACAATGCACACCATTTGAGATGGATTACCACTCAAACGCTTTGAAATAGTGTAATCATCGGTAGTACCGCTAAAGCTACCACTCCTAATTATTTTAACACCGGAAATATCATCGTATGAACAACGATGTAAATGACCATAAAGAATAGCCATTGGTTTGTAACCGAGCATAAGAACAAGTCTTGAAACTCCTTTTTCGCTATAACTATCAAAATCTCCGTGTACCATAAGGTATTTATTACCTCTTACTTCAATACAGCCAATAGTCGAATCGTAATTATTATCATCAACAAAATGAATATTGGTTACATTAGATAACTTGGCTTTCATATACCACGGAATTAGATTATCTAAACGATTACCTCTTAAAACTTGGTCTTTGAATGATGTACGAGAATGGTTTCCGGCAACACCATTAACATATACATTTACAAAATGTTTGCTTAACTCATAAACGAAAGCAGAAATCAATTCAGCACTTTTCTGTACTTGTTCTGTAATATTTTCTCTGTTTTCAAGTTGAGTTGTAAAATGTATTTCTCCATTGAGAATATCGCCTAAAATACAAATATATACATTTTCAGAATTATGTAATTCTCTAATACTAATTATCTTCTGTAAATATTGCTGCAATCTTTCCTCTGCAATATCAGAATTATATTTTCCAAAATAATTATCTGTATCTCCACCTAAATGAAAATCAGATAATAATACAAGCATATCATTATCAGAAGAATATGCTTCTTTTTCAATATTTGGAAAAACAAGTTTTCCATTTTCTATAATAAGATTTTCGAGCCTACTTAAATCTTCTTCCGTTCTTGCAAGTTCTCTTAAAGTCTTATTCATAGCAGTTCTTTCATCGGAGAGCTTTTGCTTTTCTTTTCTAATTTCCTGCTTTTCGGCTCTAATTTCAGCCAAGTATATATCATTGGTTTGAGATGCCAATTTAGATTTGAAATACTCCGAAACGAAAGCTCCGCCAAAAATTGTTTGTGTGGCTTTGCGCAAAGTGTCATAATGAATATCCAGACCATATTTATCTATGATTTCTTGCCAATCCATATCTATAATATGGTTAGCTTTCTGGTAGGCATCTGACAAACACAATTCATACTGTTCTGGCGTTAATCCGTACTCTTGGATTTTTAATTCCAAATCAGTCATTTGTCACCTTTCCCTTGTTAAATTATTACATCGAGGTCGCAATCATTGCCCACAATATAATCTGTCGCACCAACCTTTTTTGCCTTTTCGGGCAAGAAATACCACTCACAACGATATTTTTCGTTATAAAGGTTTTCATCAATATTGGTTCGACTCATAATGTATTTTCTTGTCTCTTTTTCAAGCTCAACAGTTTCAAATTCCATTCTGTCACGCATTTTTGCAGTAGAATCAAATCCCATTGTTGAACCATCGTGCATAAGAAATTCTGCGTGTGGCATACAATATCTCTTATGACCTGCAATAAATATCAAAAATCCCATTGAAGCAGCCAATGCAAGATTTATAGTATAAACAGGAGTTTTTGAAAGACGAATAGCATCAATTAAAGCATATCCATCAGAAACCGAACCCCCTGGTGAATTTATGTAAATCTTAATAGGTATTCTATCCTCAATAGGAATATCTTTGTCAAGTCGGTTGTATCGCAAGATATGATATACAGCAGAATCAACAATGCCCTCATCAATCTCACAATTCAAATAAATTCGTCTTTGTTCATTATCTTCAATATCGAATTTATCTGCATAACTATAGTTATAAACTTTAGAAATCTCTCTATCTATATCTTCCATTTAATATTCTCCTTATAATCGAATTATCATACCACGGTATGATTCAATGACTCTATAAGTTTTGTCATTTTTAGATATGGCTTCTGCCATTTTAGAAGAAAGACATTTCTTTGCTTCTTTTGAACCGTGAACTAACACGACTTTATTTGTATTCAGAGAACTTCCATATTTAACTAAATCGTCACAGTTTGCGTGGCTACTAAAAGTAGATAATGTAATACAATCTACTTTATTTGGGATTAGTTCTCCGTTAATTTTAATAAACTTATTATCTCTATAATTCTTGATACGATAAGACAAATATGAGGGGTTGTCTCCAACATATCCAGAGAAAATAATCATTGAGTTTATATCCTTAATATATTTTTTCAAATATCCTACAACTCTACCATTTGTGCAAAATCCAGATGAAGAAATAATAATCTTTGATGTATCATTTGCAATACATTTCTTTGATTCATCTTTTTCTTCAATGAAATGAACATTATCCCATTCACATACCGTTTGCCATTTTTTAAGGTCTGAATCGTGTAAAAGTGAATGATATAATTTGGATATATCACAACTCAATTTTGAATCAACAAAAATAGGCGTACAAAAATCTTTCTGCACACCGTAAATATCATATAAATTTGTCAGTAATTCTTGCGTTCTACTAAAACTAAAACAAGGAAAAATTACTGTTCCTTTTCGTTCAATGACCGTGTTTATGGCTGTCTCTAAATGTTTAATATCATAAGAACGCTTTTTCTTTGAAGTTCGTTTTGATTCTCCATATGTACTCTCCATAATTACTACATCATTAAACATATCCGGTATCTCGGTATCAGTTACATAATGATTATTTGAATGTAAAGCACCCATATCAGATGTATAAAGCACCTTCTTTGAACTGCTGCTATCTCTCATAATAAGTTGTAACTGCGCAGCCCCGAGACAATGTGAATTGTGCAACCATTGAAAACTTATATTATCGTTAAGCCGATAGACTGTGTTGTATTCATCATATACCTCGATTAAATCAAGTGTCTTATAAACATCTTCCTCATCATAAAGAGGTTTATACTCTCTTTTATATCTCTTTGAAAGAACCCTTGCTTCATCTTGAATAATCATACAAGAATTAAGTAATAAAGGTTTCATTATTTTTGCTGTATTATCTGTGGCAATAATCTTACCAGTAAATCCCTCTTTTACTAAACGAGGGATTAACCCACAATGGTCTATATGAGTATGGGCAACAAAAACATAATCTAATTCTTTTGGCTTAAATTGAAACTTTTCCGAATTTATCTTGTATGAATCCAAATAATCATTGCTTCCGGATTGATGTAATCCACATTCTAATAGGCATTGAGTATTTCCAAATTTAACAAGATACTGCGAACCTGTAACATCTTCCGAAGATTTACCGGTAAAGAATATACCGTTATTTTTAAGTTTCTTTTTCGCCATAAGATGTTCCTTTCTTTAAGAAAGTTTTTTCGCAATATCTACATACTTATCTTCAATGTATCGTCTATTTCGTGTACGATAAAAACCAATTTGATTTTCATTTTTATCAATAAATCCTTTTGATGAATTTCGTACTACTTCATTTTTAATAAGTAATTCCATTTGCTCTTTGGTAACTTCTTTCAAATTGTTATCCACCTTTTTCAAAATTTAGCACAAAAGCCATTTGGAGCTGATGACAGGAATCAAACCTGCAACCTACTGATTACAAATCAGTTGTTCTACCAGTTGAACTACATCAGCAGATAAACCGCTAAAGCGGTTGTTGATTATCTTTCCAAGACCATAGTTAGAAATCAACAGAAAAACTATTCTGGCTTGGTTTACTTGGCTCTCCGAGCAGGACTCGAACCTGCGACTCCCTGATTAACGGTCAGGTGTTCTACCGACTGAACTATCGAAGAATGTATTGGTACGGATGACAGGACTCGAACCTGCGACCCCTTGCTCCCAAAGCAAGCGCCCTACCAACTGTGCTACATCCGTATATAATGGCGACCCCGATGGGAATCGAACCCACGACCTCCAGCGTGACAGGCTGGCATTCTACACTACTGAACTATGAAGCCACATTCTGGTGGGCAGGGCTGGACTTGAACCAGCAGTGTCAATTAAGAGCCGGATTTACAGTCCGGTGCGATACCAATTACGCTCTACCTACCCATATGGTGACGGTGGAGAGGGTCGAACTCTCGTTACGAGATTGAAGGTCTCGTGTCTTTGCCGCTTGACTACACCGCCGTATTACGGAAATTGTTATAACTATACGATAAATATTTAGAACAATTAGTTTCTTGTAAGAAGGAAGTTATAACCTGCGCCGTATAAAAAATATAATATTACGGAAATTTAATAATCAATTACTTGCATTCATAGAAGGATGATTATAGCCAGCCATAATAAAAATTGAAGTTTTTATCATTTCTAATAAGGGGTGCGCTGACGTGACTATTGCCACGCCAACGCCAATCAAGAAAAGAGAAAGATAAAGAAATGAGAGTAAAGGGCTATATTTCCCTTCATATACGAAAAATCGTGTTTTTCAAAAATGTTTCTAAATGGTATGCAAACCCTCAATTATTGATAGGATAGTAATGCAATCTGGCAATTTTATTTATTTCATCTAAAAATGGTTGTGCTAACAATTTCCAATTTCTCGGCGTTTTCTCATCAATTCCTTTTGATAATTGTTTCTATAAACCTTTTGACAACCAGCGCACCTTGAAGTTTTATTATTCAAAGAATCCACTTCAAACTCTTTTCCACAATCTACGCATACAACTGTTTTAGAACCTTGAGGCGCGTATGTAGCACAGTCTTTGCAATATTTCTTTGTGCCGGCTTTATTTCCACGAGTAAGAATTCCACAGTCTGCACATCTGATTAAATTTTCACCCTTGTATAATAAATACTCATAACCAAGTTCTCTAAAATCGGAAATAAATAATTCTTCCTCACTATCATCGTTAATAAATGTTACTCGACAATTAAGATTGTCATTCCTCTTTGAGAATTCAAGTAAACCTTTTTGCCACAACTTGCCGATTTTAATTTCTCTTTCATCAGCTTTACAAGAAATTCTTGCGCAACTAAAAATCTCTTTTGAATCTGCATTTACCCAGCCATTATTTCTTGGGTTTTTTATGTTATTGAGTTTGGCAAGACAAAGCATTGTAAATGCAAGTCGTTCTAAAACTTTGTTTTTTAATCCAATAATTGTTTCCATTTCTGACTTGGTTACTTTAACTCCGGAAATTTCAAACAATTCAAACGAGCCGGCATTCGATGCAATCTTCTCGGCGCTTGTTTGCCAACTCAACTCATTAAGTTCATATCTTGGATAATATTTTGAAAGATAGTCAAGTAAGAGAGATGTGATTTTCTTTTTACGATAACCGAAATAATGATAGTAATACTTCGCAAGAATAGAAAGCGTATTAAATGGTTTTGAATCCATCAAGCCATTTCGGAGACAATTTTCAGCATATTCTCTTTCGTTCAGGATAATCACTCGAATTCACCTCCAGTTCTTTTTCACACATTTCAAACTTTTTACCACAGTATGTAAAATCTCCACCGCTATCAACAAGTTTAGGATAATGTATAATGTTTTTGTTATTTTTAAGTAAATTACTTAAAATTGTTTGCCCAACAATATCCCAAGCAAACTGCTTAGATTTTTCTTTTTGATAACATATATCTAAAACAATATCACATAATTCATCTTCATTTGGGCATACCTTATAGCACTCATTTTTGAAGAAGTCAATGAGATGCTGTCTTTCAGCATATTCACTATCTTTATCAATCTTTTCTGTTCTGGCTCTCTTGTGATAATTCTCGACCCTTCGATTATATTCTTTATAAATTTCTAAAATTTGATTATAATTATTCTTGGAATAAACTACACCGCTTTTCATTATTGTATAATCAAATTCTGATTTATTAGTTGCAGCCATAAAACTTGAAAATCTTGAAAGATAGCCTTTGAATGCTTTTTCAAAAATCCAAGAAATACGATTTACTACACAAGGATTATTGCCGACAGGCATTAGCATTTCATAAAAATTGCAGTAATCAATCATCTGTTTGGTTTTGCCCTCATAATTTTTCAAATCCTCAATGCCCTTTATCCCATATTCATTAAATCTGCGAATAGCACCTTTATTATTATTTCTCACGTAATTATCATTTTCGGATTTGAGCTTTGGATATACATAAGTCATAAAGTAAGGTTTCTTTGCAGCGGCAATTTTGAAATTAAACTCTTTTTGTGATTTAGTTTCCTCATCGTCATCATCATTTACTTTGCATTCGTGCAGAGTAAACCAATTGGATGGCATCGGCTTTGCGATTATACCTTTTGCACGGTCAATCGTGTTTTGTTGATAAAGCTGTCCGCACATAATTCTATATGCAAGAGTTTCGTATTCAGGAATACCTTTATCAAATCCAGACTGAACCTCAATCATACTTGTAACGTGATTTGTAACCACTCCGATGTCATCATTGAAAGCAAGTTTATTTGCTTTAATAATATCATCTTCTGTTGGTATTATCTTTTCAGCTTTTTTCTGAAGGCATATGATAGTAGGAGAATTCAAGGTGCGGTTTACAATTATTGGATTATCAGTACACATATTCGTGTCTCCGTCTTTATCAGCACCATTTTCAGCTTCACAAGCACTATCCCAAGAATTATATATTAGAGCAGTATCAATATAACGATACCAATATGCTGCCTCTTTGGATTTTGATAATTTCATTCGGCGTATATTATTCTGACACGTCATTGGCGCTCTAAAACAGGCAATTTCATCTGAACCTTTATCAATCCAATATTTATGATATACTTCTCCTGCTTTAAGTAATCCAGTGACTTCCATACCAAACATATTTTGAGCAAGAGCATAAGGGTCTCCGCTTATCATTGCAAAATTTGCATTGATACGAATTGCACCACGCTCACCCATTTCAATGCGCTTACGAATCATATTATAAATTTTTCTGCGTATAAACGGGTCATTGATGATTCTCTCATCAATCATTAGAGCCTTGATATAATTTTCAAGATGCTCGTCAAATACATTCTTATCGTTAAGACCAAACCCAGCAAGAAAAGTTAAACTCTTTCGATAGTCAAGACCAATTACATCCTGTATTTCATCTATGGTTGGTTGGCAAAGTTCTTGAAGTTCATCATCTGTAAACTCATAACTTTGCAAAAATTGATAATTGGTATCACGAACATTTTCTAACTCTATCGGAGTAGTCTTTGCAACAGAAAATTGATAATGATTTTTCTGACAATTATCAAAATAGTCCTCCCAATTCTTATAGCTTGGCCAAAGTTTGAGCATTGATTCTGTTAGAATAACTTCTGCATCGCGAACATCCCGTGTTTGACCCCAAACATCTACAACCTCATAAGTACCTGCAACCTTTTCAGCAAACTCAACAAAATCAAACGTATAAAGCATACCTTTAGTCCAAGCATATCTTGTATTCATCCCCGAAATTGTATGTTCACCATCACCAGAAAGATACTCATTTACCTTTTTTGAATATGAAGGCAACATCAATCCATAACCATCGGAGTCATTATGCTCAATTTCATAATCATTTTCGTGTGTGAGTTCCGGTTCTCCGTCAACTGCATCGTTAATAAGAATTACATCTTCCTTGAACTTTGTTATGCAATCTTTAACTACGATAAATCCTTTAGGAAGCGGAAGTGGAGTAGAACCTGAACAAATCAATGCTTGATATGCCTCAAGTTTGGCAGGAACAAGTTTTTCCGTCATATCTCTGCCATTATCAAGTCTCTTTTTAAGCTCTGGATATAATTCTTCATTTACATAAACAATAGTTGAATTTTTAATTCCACCATTTGTACCCAAAAGCCTACGATATTTAATTTTACATTCCTTACCATTTACAATTCCATAATTGATATAAAATCCGAGATTTGCTCTATCATAGTCTGCATCACTATTCATAATTACACATATGTAATCTTTTTGGAATTGCAAATTATAAAGAGTATCATAATAATTGTTAATGAGAACCTTGTTCTCCCTGCTTTTTGGTTTTTTCTTAATGGCTCGAATCTTCTTCTGAATACTACGAACCTTATTGTTAATATCATCAACGCCATTTATTTCATCAATGAAACGCAAGCATTGACTGTTATTAAGAGATACAATAATTTCAGGGCAGGTTCTTATAGCCGTTTTCAGTGGCATATTAAGTTCCCATTTTGCTCTTTTGAGCATCTTACTCTCAATCTTGTAAATGAATTGATGAACACTTTTTTGCTCCATTCATTTACCTCCCTGCGTTTATTTTTTTTACTTATTCGTTTTCAACCAAGAATACTTGAAAATTAACCGTTGCAGAATAGTTACCTGCTTTTGGATAATCACAATCAAATGATTGGTCGCTTAACCCAAACTGTATTTTTGATGTTACATCATCTCCTGCAAAATAACCAACACAATGATTAGGTAGTATATCAGGGTCAACGGGATATGATGGGTTAGAATTTTCAATAATATCCTTGGTTAATGTATTTATTCCATTTTCGTGCTGAAACTCGATTCTTCCGTCACCATTTACATTTGCAGTAATTTGATTTACTATAAAAACTATTTCTTTAAATCCTGGTGTTTCAATAGCTGGAGAGTTTCCGATAGTTGGTTTGGGTAAAGATTGTTCTCCGTTCCACTCAACTGCATTTTCGTCTTTTGCTATTCCGTTATTAGTATTTTGTGAAAAGAAAAATCCTACAAACCCAACACTAATTAACAATATAATTACAATGAAAATTTGTAATGCTTTTTATGTTGTTTTTATTTGTGTTGCTCATAAATATTTTTAATTAGCAAGAAAAACACGGAAACAACGTTCCGCTTCCAACCAAGTAACTTTAAGGTTGTCGTGTTCATATCTTAAAAGTTCAGCGATTTGATATATGTAAAAACAGTAGTCAATATGACCACCTCTAATATTTTTAAGTACACTATTGATGAAATCACAATATCTCTGATATTGAGTTTTGCCGTGGTATTCCTGATATATGGTTTTTGATACTTCTCTTACGCTCGGCATCAAAGACGAGTTACATTGTTTAATTTGAGATTTTAGGTTAGTAAAGTCGGATTGCCATTGGTTATCAGTATAATCTATTGGTGGGCTTTTCGTGTTCTGCGTTACCATTGCCAGTACCTCCTTTCTTGTAAAATATAAACCTACCCCCAGTAGGTTACAGACACTTTTTATATCTACGTTGTCATTATAGCACCTCTTAAATTATTTGTCAATGGGTTTCTCAATATTATTTCTATTTTTTTATTGCTTATTTCTTCCGAATTAAAAATGAAAAATTTTTCTTTATATATATATACTATTATTGATTTTAATACAGCATAAGGATTAAGAATAGTCTTGATTTCTATATATAAATTAAGACTATTCTTAATCCTTATATATATACTATACATAATTGTATTACTTATTTATCTTATTAAAGTATAGTATATATACGATGAACCAAAAGAATATTATTGAGTAAAATACATATCAAACTCAAATTTTCGGAGTGAAAATACCGAATTTCAATCACGATTTTTACACCGAAAATGCTCCGAAAAATGATATTAGAATATCAAATTAGCTATACAAAAATTATGTAAAGTCTGAAAAATTGATGGTTTGCATTATGTTCTGAATACCATTTTTGCGGAAAATAGAATATATTTTTCGGTACTCCGAAATTTCGACTTGCAAACCTCGAAAAATTGAGGGTTTAACTTATTAAAAATGTATTTTCGGTAAATTTCGGTTGGAAGTGTAAACCTCGAAATATTGAGGGTTTGATAGTATAAAAATTATTTTTCGGTAGCTCTCAATAATTGAGGGTTTGTAAGGGATATAATTTTTTTGAAAGGGAATGAGATGAAAATTAAAAGGTGAGAGTGAAAAGTATCACATTGCACCATTTGGAACTGTTCCGGGATTCTTGTAGATGTAAAGCAACCCCCTTTATTGAGGGTTTACAATGCTTTAAGTCTATAAAAGTACAAAAAACAGACTTGCAGCATTGAATAAATCAATACAAATTTTCTTTTGTATGCAGATTTATACAGATTTTCAAAATATGATTTTTTTTCAAGTGATTTTTGATTTTCGATTTTTTCGGATTTTTGACGGATTCAAAATATATTTTCTTTTCTCTCTATTCCTCTTTCTCTGTTCCTCTTTCTCTGTTCCTCTCTCCGTTTCTCTGTTGCTCTCTGTTCCTTTTCTAATCCATTATGATATTATATATATCAATATTCAATTACATTTTACCCGGTTACCCGGCAATTATTGCAATTATTGCAAGCGTTCCGGGATTTACAGCCCTTCAGATTTTACAGCCGTGCAGCCGTTCCGATGGTAGAGCAGAACCGGCACAGTATTTTATATATTTATATTACATTATGCACAATACAACCGCTATATTATATGCTGTCGATTATGCAATTTTAATAAATCACAAAAAAATCAAAAATATTTCAAAAAAAAGGCTTGACAATAGTTACAACCTATGTTATTATTGAGTCACAACAAAGGCAGAGCAACAACGCAAGCCCTTTACATTTCAATTGCAGTATTGAGAAACGCAAAACAAATTTCAGGAGGTCAAAGGTTATGACTAAAACATTATTGACAATAGGACTAAACGACAAAGACACGGAACGCCAGGAAATAACAACCGGTGAAGCGAAAAACACAATAGCTAAAATATTATTGAATCAATATAATATTTTCGCTTTTACAATGTTCGAGTGTTTCGGCGTTTATAAAATGGAGTCAACCGGCAACATAGTTTTTGAAAATTCAATCCGTGTTGAAATTGCAACCGATGATGAATTGACCGCCGCCGATGCAATTATTGCAACACTGAAAACAGAATTGAATCAAGAATCCATAATGATGGAAAGAGAAACAAAAGAAATATTTTTCAAATAAGAAACAAGCAAGAGAAACGCAAAATATAACAGCTGCGCTAACGGCTTGACGGGCAGAAAGAAAATTAAAAAAATAAACGGAGGTAACAATTATGTATGAAGAATTAACTAAAGCCTATAATGAGCAAAACGCAAAAGAAAATAAGAGAAATAAAAACAAAATTTTCTCTTATTCTCTGTTAGACCACAAGAGTTTTTGCAAAATTAAAGGAGGGAAATGCTGTAATGTAATTCGAGACTATAACCCTTGCTTTGATTACGAAATCATCAGTTTTACCGATATTGAAACAGGTGAAAAATATTCAGTTTGTCAATTCTATGTCAAACTTAAAGAAATTGAAGAATAACGGCTTCTGAAGGGTTGAGCCTATCAGCCCTATCCCGTTGAAATTGTTTCAAGCGATAATTTCATAACATATCTGATTATTAAAAAAATAACTTCATCCATTTTACGCTGTGATACCGGCGAAACGGTCAGAAAGGTTAAAATTATGACAAGAAACAGAACAGCAGCATATATAAACAAATTCAGAGCTATTGAAGCGCCGAACGGTTACAAATTTGACCTTGCAAATTATCTTTACAATCCGTCATACGATTATAATTATCCGTCTTTTGTAAAAATGACAGACGAAACAGAAACAACGCAGACCTTCCGCCGTGTATATTATTTTAAATACTGGGATGGCACAGGGGAATATAAAGCAGAGGAATACACAAGGGAAAAGAACGGCGGAGACTGGCAGGTTGTAAAAAATCGTACTGAAACGGTACTTGAACAGTCGAACCGTTACAACGTCAAAAAACTTTTAACATTTTGTAATTGATTAACTGAACAACCGAAGCCCGGCGGTTACAATACCGGGCAGAAAGGATGGCAGACAATGACACAAAAGGAATTAAAGGCGGCATATACCGAGGAATTAAAAAAGGCGTGGAATGATGACGAAATGGTTAAATATTGTAGCAAATCAACCGCTTTTGTCATTGAACACAACGGCGCACTATACGGAATTAAAAAGCCGAAAATTGAAACAAGTTTTTGCTTCGGTTATGGTATAAATGGAATCGCTGACACCGAACAGGAGCGGACGGCGGAAGCAATGGCAGAAACAGCAAGGAAAAGCAAAGAATATTTTATAAATCAAAATTTAGAAAATCTCAACCGTTGGATTAAATCCCTTCAGAAAATTCTTGACGATATGGGCAAAAACTGGGCTGAAGGAAGTCATCCCCGATATATGATTGAAACGGGCGAGCATTACGGCGGACAAAAAGAGGATTGCAGACTCCGTTATTATTCAATCGTTGACACGTTCAACGCATTCAACGGAACAATGGGCAAAATTTGCAACGATACTGAGCTTATTAAAAAATTGATTGCCGGATATGAGGAAGTCAAAACGGAATTTATAAAGCGACTCAATGCCTATTTGAAACGCTATGGAATGTCAAAGGTTAAAACCTGGTCATATTTGAGCGATTAAGGTGGACGAAATAAAGGAGGAAAACACAATGAAATTTGAAACAATGCAATCGGAAATTATAGCGAAATGGTCAGAACACTTCAACGGAAAATGTGATGTTGAAATATGCAGAGTGTACGGGCGCTTTATATTGATTGAAATGAGACTATCGGAAAAAATTGATATATGCAGGGAGAACGATATTTTTCAAATTAGATTTATGATTGATTTACCGGATAATTTCAACGAATCGGAAAACTTGCCGAAAAACTTAACAATTACCAGCAACGCACGAGACTATAAAATCAAGCCGAAAGCGGAAAAAATTAAATATCTTGTATATGAATACCGAAGAGTTCCCTTCAGAGAAGTAACGGGAACGCCAGAAAAGATTATACAAGTTATCGGAAAATTTATTGATAAACTTTATAAACAGTTTACAGCAGATTACAAGAACGGAAATATTACAAACAACTATATCGAAATTGTAAAAGAAAATTTGAAATAATTAAATAGACTAAACCGGAAAACAACGGGAAAGGCAGAACCCACAGACAAAAAAAGGAGAAAACACTATGAAAAGAATTTTGACAACAACTGCAACCCCCGAAATTGATAACGATGATAATTGTACTTGTCAGTATTTTGACCAGTTCGGCAACTCTTATTTGGTGGAGTACGCAGTAATCAATCCAAAAGCCGAAAACTTTGAAGATGTTTGCGATTGGGATGATTTCACAATTTACGACGGCGGTTACTTCGATGTCGATATTACGGGAGAATTTGAAGAAATCTTCATCGAATCCGAAAGCGGCTACAATCAAGCTTTTGTGAGCAAGAATAATTTAACCGATAAAGATATTGACGGTGAGATATTCAAGGAAATTCCACTAACTTTCACATCTGAAAGTACATCGGGTGATATTTTTGAAAAAATCGTCGCTCTTGGGTACAGTGAAATAAATGCCAAAAGCAAGGCTTTGAATGACCTCAAGTATGCTTGTTGCACCGATTTCACAAGTCCAGCAAGTTGCAAAAAAGGTACAACAATCGAATATTTCAAAGCATACGGAATCCCATTTTATGATAATTTCGGTTATGATAAAGACGAAATAGCAGAGTTTTGCGGCTGGGAACAATGCCTTATATATGAGTACAAATGCTATAAATTTGCTTTACCTAACGATTTTAGCAGTTACAAAGAGGGCGGAGAAATCGAGTCGGACGAAATCCGTAAATTTGACTCTTGGAAAGATGTTTACAAATCATTGAATATTTAAAAAGACGGAAAGATTAAACGAAAGGAGAAAGCCGAAACGGGCAGAAAAAGCCCGTAGCAGTGAGATGGGCGCTCACTACCTGACGAGGCAGCCCAGACATAAACAAGGAGGAATAATAGAATGACAATCAGAGAATTTTTAGAAATGGCAACAGATACAACAACGGAAAATATTGTACTTTATAACTATGAGGAACAAGGAAATTTTTACGATGGAAAAATTGATACTTTAATTGAAAATGTTGACGAAAATCCAGAATCGGATTTGGCTGCAATATTTAACAGCGAGTTAAAGCAATGGGATGTTTGTGACGGAAAATTAAATATAAATTTTGAATGGCTTGATATATATGACAATAATCCCGAATTATTAAAAAGACACTTAAATGAATAATGGGAGGAAAATTCATAATGACAATAGAAAAGCTATGGAAATCCGCTTGTCGAGGAGAAAATGACAAGCTCAAAGAATATTATGAGAACGGTGGAAAAATCAACAGGAGATACAGAGCCTTCGGAATGACTCACAGCCTGATAGCAGGAGCTTATCGCAACGGAAATCTTGACACGGTGGATTTACTCTATAAATACGGAGAACGCCCGGAAGCTCACGAAATGGACGAAATAGGCTATATTCCGGGCTATGCAATACTTATCATAAGAACAGACGGAAAAAGGCAATATGTGCCGTTTGCAAGCAAGGAAAACGCATATGCAATATATCACAGCCTTCAGCGTGTAGCAGTTGACACAACGGAAAATATTGAATCTCTGGCTGTTCAATGTGATAATGTTATAATGGAAAAAATCAACTATTAGAAAAATTTTTGAGAAATTTCAAAAAAACACTTGACAATAGGATAAACCTATGTTATAATGAATACAGAAAACAAGGAAAGGAATGGCGCAATATGAAAGAAAAAGTTACAGCAAAAGATAAACAAATGCTGGCACATCTTGTACCATATGGAGAATTTGCGGATATTTATTTATGCTTTATATATTATAAAAACAAAGATAAATATATGGATTCTGTATTCAATAAGGTTAAAATGTGGGTAGAGGAAAACGGCGGTAGAATAGAAAAAATACAAGGCAAGGCAGCACCATCCTTTGATAATCCTACATTCGGAAAGAATAAAAAATATATACAACGTGATTACGATAAAATAATTGACGGAGAGCGGAAAGGATATAAAGTTAAAATTGTTTTTCCTACATTTAATAATCGTGATATGAAAAATATTATGTCAACAATTTATCATTAAGTAAAAATTTAATCATTAAAAACAATATAGAGAAACACAAATATTAAGGAGGAAAACTTATGTCAACACCGAATTTTAGAGATATGGAATACAATATGCCGATGGTATGCGGAGCATTAAACGATGACGAAACCGAATGCTATATTGAATTTGAAACAGCTGAACAATTAGCAGAGGAATTTTCAAATAGTTTAACATTTCACGATATAACAATCGAAAGCGGTTATTACTATGGATTCCAATTCTGGGTAGAGGAAAAGTTCAGTAAATATTTTGACCTTGACAAATCATCGGAATACTGCATTGACAATGACGATGCACATTATTATTTTGATATGTTCAGAAGTCAAGCGTTAAGAGCAGCCGATGCAGAGAAAAGGAAAATCGCAAAGTGGCTGGAAAAATTGCAGGAAAACGGTTTTGAAATTCTTGTATGCACGGCAAAATTCACCAACGGCGAGGCTATTTATTCAAGAGCTACACCGAGAACAAAACTTATTGCGGCAGCAATAGCATAAACAAGTTATTAACCGTCACAGACGGAAAAATAAAATTTTTTGCAAAGGAAGGTAAAACATTATGAAAATCTTTTTAATTGTGCTGGCTTGTCTTTATGTGGCTTTTAACTGCGTGACGGCAAAGCTCATCGGAACAGAGGAAATGAAACAGAGATTCATTGACGGACAGTGTATAGTTGGTAAAATCGCTGCAAACATTTTCTATTCACCGGCGTGGTTGCTGAAGGGTGTTAAATTCCTGGCAGTCAAGTTTATCAAATAAGATACATAATGAGGTGTGAGCCGTACCAGGCGGTGCGGCTACACCGAAAACCTACACAAGAAAGGAAAATTATAATGATATTAAAGGTAAATGATACAGAAAAATTCAACATTTCAATGACACTACACGTTGATGACAAAGCAGAGGAAATCACGGTGCATATTAAGCACTGGGATAAACAGACCGGAGTTATAAACGGATATGATTATCCGGCAGCGGAATATTCAAAAGCCCTTGCAAAATTCAATGAGCTTGAAAATATTAAAATTGCAGGTAAAACAATGTTAAAAGCAACAAACATATTATGGGATGTCGATTATGATGATGACGGAGAATTGCCGACAGAAATTGATATACCTGAAGGAATGACAGACGAGGACGAAATATCTGATTATCTATCGGAAGTAACAGGATATTGCCACCAGGGCTATGTATTGGAGGGAAAATAAAATGTTACAACCTGGAGTATATAAAGCAGATAAAGGCGGATGGGATGGCTATGAATTAACCGTTGATATTAAAGAAACGGAAAAGTCTTTGATTTTGAAAATCATTGATTATAAATTTAGATATTCACCGGCACAAATTGATATGCTATTCAAAACAGATTTTGACCATATGAGTTATGAGGAACAGCAAAATATTAAAAATGGAAAATATCGTGCAGTTATCAAAAAACAAGGTGGAGGTCACGCTTTGAGGTTATGGGGTGATAATTCATTTACTTTATATCCATACCAGTCTGGTATTCCTTTTTACTTTGTAAAGCAGTAAATAAAACTAACATTTCATTGATATTAAGGAGGAAAATATTTTGAAAAATCCGAGATTATTAAGTAGTAAAAACATTACGATTTTTGTCTTGACCGAGAATTTGAGGATTAAGTTATTGACAATAGTATAAACCTATGTTATAATATATAAGAGGTGATATGATATGCCGAGAAACAAATTACAATCGGAACATATGACAGACCAGATGATAGGTAAATTAAAAAGAGAATGCCGGAAAATTCTCCGACATTACAGGTAGGAGCGTGATACAGTGTATCTATTAGTTACAATATTGATATTGCTTGTATGGGCTATATATAGCATTATAAAGGCAGCACAGCCGGCTAATCCTCCTATTGAGGATATGGAACAACACCTAAAATATATTCAGAGCTTACCAAATCAAAAGGCAAGGAAAAAATATCTTAAAAAATTAAAAAAATTAAAATAAGAAGGAGCTTTATATGCCAAAGAGCAGTCAGAAAAAACTTGATTATAACAAAGAATATAACAGAAAAAACGGCTATGCAAATCAGGCACGATACCACAAAACACATCCCAGCAAGACATATGGCTTGCGAGTGTTCTCGCACGAGACGGATATTATTGAGCAGCTTGAAAGTCAAAAAAATAAATCCGGTTATCTTAAAGAGTTAATCAGAGCAGACATTAAAAGACAAAAAGAACATAATTAAAGAAAATTCCTGGCAACAGGATTTTTCTTAAAAAGTTAGAAATAATTTTGAGAAAAACGCTTGACAAATGGTTAAACCTATGTTACAATGTGTATAGTAAATGATTTACTACACCACAAAGAATAGGAGTAAAAACAAAATGAAAGTTACAAAGATTTATGTAGTCAGAGTACAGGCACGAGATGAATGGGGTTCAAGAAATTTAGACGAAGCATTTTTCAAACTTGAAAAGGCACAGAAGTTTATTGAAAGTCGCGGCGACAATCCAAAGCAGTTTAGCCCATATTATTATGAATCATCAGAATATAGATATTATATTGATAAATTAAGCATACACGGTAAAAGGAGATAAACACAATGAGAGATTTAACAGCGTATGCAATAGAATGTATGACAGAGCTTGATAATATCGGAATTGAGTATGGAAATATTATTGAGTTCACGGTAAATACAAGAGCAAAGAAAAGATGGGGGCAATGCAAGGCTGTTCCGGGCGGATATTCGATAAACATTAGTAATGTATTGCTTGATGAGAGAAACGATGTAAAAGGACTCAAGGAGACAATTCATCACGAGTTACTGCATAGTTGCAAAGGCTGTATGAATCACGGCAATAACTGGAAGCGATTAGCACAAAAAGTTAATAGAGCTTATGGTTATAATATTAAAAGGACAAATTCAGCAACCGACAAGGGTGTGCTTGAAGAAACAAGACCTCCTGTGAAACAAAGAGAAATCAATCATAAGGTTGTATGTCTTGACTGCGGACATATCTACACAAGAACAAAGATGAGCAAATTGATAACTAATACAGACCGTTACCGTTGCGGATGCTGCCACGGTAAGTTAAAACTTGAATACTAAAAACAAGTAAGGGAAACACATATATGGAGGGCTAAATATGGCAATCAGAAATTTATCAGAACAAGACATAAAAGTTCTTAAAACATTGAATTACAGTAATTCCGACATAATACAAATAGACAAGGCTGTAACAAAGACAAACTATACACTTGATAACAAAAGAATAAGCCATAAAGAAGCAAGGGTTATTCTCGGAGATGATAAGTTCTTATCAGGAATTGCAAGAAGTGCTTTTCATTTTACAGCTGCAAGAGAAACTAACAGTAAAAAGCTAATACTTTTTGACTCATCAAGATTATTTAAGTAAAGAGATATTACTATGGTTGATTTTTACGGAAATCGGAAAGTATATTGATATTGAGGTGATTATGCCAGAGATGGTAAAAGTAAATTTTCAGAGGGGGCAAAGCTGTTAATATTTCACAATATCCGAGTTTTTCAGCAACCGGTAGTATAAAAGGATGAAAGAAAAGTTTTACGGAAAAGATGCCCTTCTTGTTCGATGTGGTAGTTATATCTACAATGTACCATCAGAAATATATTACAGAGCGCATTGATAGGAGTTTATAATATGAGAATATCAAAAGCAGAAAGAAAACATAACGCACGTAAATTTTATAATGCTTTTATGGGTGGCAATGGCAAATATTCCGTTGTAGTTGTAAAGAGAACGGAAAGCAAAACAAATCCGAATATTTGTAGGACACAGTTTTTAGCCGTATGTTCCAGTTTTAAGGGAAAATTAGAAGTAATTTCAGAATCAACTATTGACGGCGTAAAAGGTTGCTTTATTGAATTATTGACATTCATAAAGCCTATAAAACAAGTCACATATTATGATGATAGTTTCCACCAATGGTTAAAGGAAAATTACCATTTCGATTTTAATTACTATGATGGCGGTGCCTACATTTTTATAAAGTAAGGAGTAAAATAAGATGTATAAAATGATTAAGATTGAAGCATTAAAAAACTACACCATTCCATATTATGGGAATAAAAGAATCCAACCTTATGGTGATTTGGTTATCTCTGATGGTGAGTGCCGAAAGACCTGCAAAATTCAGGATGACGGAGCAAAGCAGTATATCACCTTTAACCGCAAGAGATATTATGTTCGCAATGCTGGCACTCTTTATAGTCCGAAGTTCGTGATTATCGGCAGTATCGAAGATGCTGCTTCGGTATTGAGACTATGCAACTACAAGGTTGAAATCCAGAGCGACACGGCACTGATGGTCTACTACAAGGACAACGGCAACGACCACACACAAGTCTCCATCTGCGATGAAAGCAGAGACGGCTACTATATGATAGAGGGCAGAGTTCAGAATCTTGCCGACTGGATTAAGAGAGGTATCTAACAATGTATATGCTACTTCAAGTAGATAAAGAGGAAAACGGAGTTGTTGAAGGAACACATATACAATGGTGCTGTGCTTGTTCTCTCGAAGAAGCAGCGACACGAGCAAGAGAAACAGAAAAAGCAAATGGAAATCATATAACCGTTGCGGTGGTTGATGAATTATATGACTCATACACAACCGGCAGACAGTTCAAAGAGAAGAAAAGACTTGATAAGTAAGAGAGGAAATTGTTATGAAAATTAAGACTTGGATTAAGTGGCACGAAAGTTATGTACCGGCACGTTGCCGACGGTCTGGGTCATAACCACGGCGGCACTGGAATGCTCTGCTCATACAATTACAATCCGAACATCTGCAAGGAAAGTTACTTTTCCACATTGCAAGGAGGGCAGGTTGTCGCATATGCAAACAAGGTAGCCGCAGGTTGTGGCGATACAAATGATGTTGGAAAATTTAAGCCGTTTATCGTATGTCATAATGATAAGCGGTAAAGTTGAAAATCTTATTGATTGGATAAAAAGAGGATGAACAAAATGGAAAAATGCACATTAAGTAAATTTGAAAATATTAAAATTAAAAACGATACAAGAATTGCAAAAGATGACCTTGCATTTTGTGAATCTAACCAAAGATTATATCTTAAAGTTCTCAAAAATTATCAAAATATTTATGGCGACTTGCTAAAGGTATTGCAAAAAGAACAATCACAATTTGAAAAAATTGAGATGGAAAATACTTTTACTAAAAACGGATATTCTTATAAAAAATACGATTATCATTTTTTATCAATAAATAAAGAAGATTTTGCAGAAATAATATCTGGAGTTCACAAAATTTTTATCACAACTATTGTTGATTATTTTATTGAAAAATACGGCGTAGAATTAAATGTAAAATCTGTTGACGAAATACTCGGAATTGAAAAGCCAAAGCAAGTTGATGGTAATTATTGGGGCTATCGCAACCTAACCAATGAAGAAATTGATAAAATCAAAGAAAGAAACAGAGAATATGAAAAATCTCTGGATAAATACAGAGATAAAATTATTACAGCAAAAATTGATTTTAATACTATCATTGATGATATTTTCGTCCAATTAGACGGATATTCTTTTGTTGACAAAGTTAAGAAAGAAATCATTGATTCTTGCAAGTCTGCTTGTTTTAATCAATATAGAAAATATGGTTATGCTGAATTAAAAAAGAATAAAATTTCAATCGAAACAGGTTTTGATAGTCATTTTAGTAGTATATGGAAAGAATATGAAGCAAGCACAGATAATTCAGCATTTAGGGCAATAATGAGAGCCTTATCATTCTTTGATAGCGGAGAAAATAACATTTCCATTTATGATAGCTGGTATTGCTCATTCATTTATTACAATAAAAAAGAAATAGATGGTATTTACGGCTTGCATTCCGCATACGGAAATAAGGTTGAATCATTCAAATTTTATAAAAACGGAAAGTGGGAAGTAAAGTTTATTTCAGAGGAAGAAGCACAGAAATTCTTTGATATGTACTGCAAATTGGAGGCTTAATAATATGAATTTATTAGATAAATTTACAGATATAAAAGTAGATAATTCAAAGAGATTACCAGCGGAAGATATGGAACATTGTAAGATTGAAGAAGAAATGTTTTTGAATGCGTACAACGCATATTCAACGGCTTATAACAGTGTCAAAAATGCTTTTGATAGGCAAAATCAATTTGATGGCGGAAAATATAGCGGCTTTATCTGGGAATATTGCGATTGTGGAATAAATGATTTAAGAAATAAACTAATATCTTTGAAGTCATCCTTTATAAGTAAAATTGTCGGATATTTTAATCGAAAATATCACTTGAATTTATCCTGCAATAACAAATTTGATGGAACTACATATCATAAAGATTTAAGTTTAGATGTTATCACAATAGAGGAAGTTTTGGATGAATATATTTTCGGAAGATTAGAAGGATTGACATTTACAGAATGTGCAATTAAACAAGCTATGGAGAAGAACGACATCAAACGGCAAGAATGGAATAAATGGTGTGAAAAATGGAATTATTCAGTTAAAGGAAGAGCTATTAAATTCCAACACTCAATCACAGACCAAAAACCGCTTCTTTACTTCTACGATAACAACGAAACAGAAGTATGTTCGACATTAAAACATAATAAGATAGATTCTATTCAAGAATTTAAGAATGGAAGTGTATCAGTTAAGTTTTTGTCTGCTGAATTTGCATTAGAATTTGCAAAGAAATATCTTGGATATATTGAAATGACCGATGAAGAAATAGAAAAACTGAAAGCAGGAAATTAAAATGAAATATATTGTTGAAAATTTGATAATTCCACAAGATAAACGGGCAGAGATTAACAACAAAATTCTTTATTTGATTGACAACGGAATAGCGGAAGAAAACGGAATAACTGCAACTGACATAGCAAGCTCATACACCGGAAACGGTGGATTAAGTGGAGAAAAATTTTCAAACTATGAAAATTATTATGATTATTCAGAAGCCAAAAAAGAATTTGAACAAGGACAGTTTTTTACACCGTATGCCATTACCGATTTTGTAATACAATGTTTGAAACCGGACAAATTCGATATAATTATGGATTTAACTTGTGGTCACGGAGCTTTTGCAAATTCTGTTCCCCAGGAAAGTAATTTCTTTGGTTGTGAAATTGATATGAAATCTTATAAGGTTGCAAAATATTTATACCCAAAAGCAAATATCCGGTGTTCAGATATAAGAGTATATAATCCTGAAATAAGAGCAGATGTTATTGTCGGAAATCCACCATTTAATTTGAAGTGGCAAATTGGAGATACGACTTATGTATCACAACTATACTACACAATTAAAGCATCGGAGAATATTAAACCGGGTGGTTTAATGGCTCTGGTAGTTCCATCAAGTTTTCTGGCGGATGATTTTTCCGATAGAGGAATGATAGAAGAAGTTTCAAAAGAATGGAATCTATTATGTCAGTTTGACATTCCTTCAAATACATTCAAAAATCTCGGCGTTACTAATTTTTCTACTAAAATTATGTTTTTCCAAAAGAAAAGCGAACATATTTTAGATGTAAAATTTAGCACGAAAAAAATTGTAATTGATTGTCTTAATATAGAATCTTCAAATTTCATTTATGAAAATTATATAAAGCCTGTAATCACTTTAAGAAATAAGTTGAAAAATCAGTTGTTTTTTGAAAATTTACACGATGGCAAGACTCAAGAACAAAAACAATTTGAATATAAAGTTAAAAAAATGATGTTTGATATTAAGAGAAATCCTGTTTTACAGGATAAATATGCAAAATGCAGCGAGTATCTTTACAAATACCAAACACAGAAAATGCCAGAAGGAATGAAGTATGAAGAATGGGAAAAGAGGAAAATCACGCCTAATAAGGTACTTACCTATTTAAGAAAAGTTATCAAATCTGAACATAAAGTTGAAATTGATAAGATTGAATTAGTAAAAACTGATTATGGCTTAAAGTTAAAACCATATAGCCGTAAAATGAAAATCTTATTGAATAAACAATATGGAGATTTTGGAAAATTTGTATCTATTAACGATATTGTTTCAGGTCAATGTTCATATCAATTTGAAAACAAAAAGTATGAAAAACTTATTGATAAGAAAATTAAAGATTTTCAAAGTAATGAAGTATCATTTAAGGATATGAAACAAGATTCTGATATAATGAAATTTCTTGATAATTTTTCTATCCACGATTATAACAAAAATGAAACTTATAAGTTGACGGAAAAGCAAAAAGAAGATATAAATAAACTTTTGCAGAAAAAATATGTTTTCTTGCAGTGGGAACAGGGCAGCGGAAAAACTTTTGCCGGCATAGCTCAAATGGATTATAGATTCCAACACAACAATATTAGAAATGCTTTTGTAGTCTCTACTGCTATCGCGATAAATAACAACTGGCAAGATTGCCTTGAGGCTTACCATTATGACTATATAAGAATCAATAGTTATTCAGATATTCAGAAGATTAAAAAAGGACAAATTGTTTTAATTACTCTTGATATACTCAATACTTTACAAAAACATATTAAGAAATTTGTTAAAATGCAATCTCAAAAAGTTATGCTTGTAATGGATGAAAGTGATAGCATATCAAATCAAAATAGCAAGAGAACAAAAGCAGTATTAAGTTGTTTTAGAAAAATTAAATACAAAGTATGTATGACCGGAACAAGCACACGAAACAATATTTGTGAAATTTACCCTCAACTTGAATTGCTTTACAATAATAGTGTTAATATGTTGTGTGAATGTGAAACTGTTTATGTTGTGGATAAAAATAAAGATTCTGAAACCAAAGGCGAAATTATTTCCGATTTTAATGAACAATATAATAATCCATTCCCAGCATATAAGAAAGGATATTCATTATTCAGCAAATGTTTTCTGCCGGATAAAATCACTGTATTTGGAGTTGTTAAAAAGACACAAGATATATATAATTCAGAAGCATTGAAAAAATTGCTTGACAAAACGATAATCACAAGGAAATTTGAAGAAGTCACAGGCAAGAAAATTTACGAAATCAAAAATGTCACTTGTAAATTCACACCGGAAGAAGAAGCACTATATTCAATAGCAATAGAGGAATTTTATAAAATGCAATATCTATTTAAGACAACAGGAAACAGCAGAAAAGATGCTATGTTGAGAATCTTAAATCAATTAACTCTTTTGCTTAAAATATGTGCTTGTCCTCACACATTCAAAGAATATTCTTCAACTGAATTGTCGAGTAAATATAAAAAAGTATTTGAGATGATTGAAAAGTGGAATAATGAAAGAATTGTAATAGGTGTTCGCCACGTTGACAATGTTTATTCTTATACCACAGCAATTAAGAAATTATATCCGAATAGACCATTGTTTGTTATTACCGGAAATAACACGACATTAAAGAAAAGAATATCAATTTGTAATGAACTGAAAAAAACAAGAAATGGTATTTTAATTTGCACACAGCAATCATTATCGTGCAGTATGAATATTGACTTTGTAAATAAGTGTATTATTCCAGAATTGCATTGGAATAATGCAAGTATGAGTCAGTTTTATTTTCGATTTATCAGATTTACTTCTACGGAATGGAAGGAAATATATTTTGTAACTTATGAAAACAGTATAGAAGGAAATCTGTTAAAAATGATTCTGTGTAAAGAAAAATTGAACCTTTTTATGAAATCCGAAAAAGTCGAAGATAATGACCTATATAACAAGTTTGGAATTAACGAAATGATGCTAAAGGCGTTAATGACAAAGGGAAAGGATGAGAAAGGCAATATTAAAATCTTATGGGGTCATCAAAAAATCACAGAGGTATAAATAAATGAAAGATAATAAATTTACAAAGAGAATGAGCGACAGGGGGGAATTGATTTGGCGATATTTCACTATGGCGGCAATTGCATTTGTTATAATTTTTGCCGTCAAAAGTAGTGGAAATGACACCAGACAATATAAATGTGTCATTGATTGAGCAGAAAGGCACACCTACGGCGCAAACTATGCTTATGAATATAAATATAAGCAAAGAGCCTGAAAATGCAACACAGGGCAATACAGAGGGCAATGTATTGCTCGTGTTCAGCTTGTTATGAACAGTATGTAAGTAACAGACCGATAGACAAAGACGGTAATGAAATTGTATATACTGCATCAGAAAAAATTGCAAAATCAGATTATACTATTGCAGCAGACCCTGCGGTTCTTCCATATGGTGCTATTGTTTACATAAACGGTCACAAATATGAGGCGCAGGATTGTGGTGGAGCAATTAAAGGAAACAGTATTGATATATACTTTGATAATCACGAAGATGCTCGTAAATTTGGTGTGCAATATGCTAATGTATTCACAGAAAGAAATTGACAAAAGAATATTACATAGTATAATAGTAAATAGATTACCATACTATTATATGTTGGAGGAGTTTGAATGAAATATAGCAAACAGTTTGCAGCACAAGTTTTACAATTCAACTCACAATGGGAAAATACAAACCAATCTGTTATTGCCGATAATGTAGAAAAATATCTCTATGCTAAATATCCTGAATGCAAAGAATCATATAATGTAAAAATGGATAAGCTAATAGATATTACTAAAAGCAAAAAGGATTCAATTTATTCTTGGCTTAATAGAAGCCGTGAAAATGTAAAAGTTCCATTGCTAAAATTATGTATGCTTGCTGTTGCATTTGATGTTAATGTGAACAATTTTCTTGAAGTTGACTAAAAATAATTTTGAGAAATTGCAAAATTGTTATTGACAAATCAAAAATTATGTTATATAATAAAAATACCCTATTAAGAGTGTGTGAGGGAGCAAGCCCTATGACCGCACAGCAACCTGCCAACAGGTAAGGTGCTAATGCTTGACCGATAGGAAAATTGATTATCAAATCCTATCGGTGACGATGGGATTTTCTTATACGCTCTAATAATTAAATTAGAGAGGAAAAATTACTATGAACAGAACAATTAAAGAACTTGTAAAAAAGAATGGCAGAGTATATGTTTATCTCGGAGATTCGGAAACTGGGAATCAGTTTATGAAACAGGCTGAATCTGAAGGATTTACATTTACAGACGGAGCAAAACCCACTGAAAGATGTTATGCCGAGATTATTGCGGTAAACCGTGATATTACAATTAACTTTGTCGGAATGAACGGAAGAATTGCATTCGGCAGTGGAGTAGAGACCGTCAATGGTCAGAAACTCCTTCGAGTGGATTTTGCAAAGTATGCAAACGGAGAATCTGACTATCTATACCGCAAGTCTCAAAATTAAAACCTATCCTATTGACACAAGGAGATAAGAATATGGAAGAAACTAAATTGAGAATTTGGTGGATGCCTCAACTCGGCGCAAACTGCACTTTTTATATCCCTGTTAAGAGTGTAGAGGAATCAAAGAAATTCTTGGATGTTCTTGCTGCATATGACCAGTTCCAGTATCAGAACAGAATCAAGCCTGATTTCTGCAATACCGGTGGTCTACAAATGTGGAATGAAGAAGAAAAGGATTGGATTGATTGGTCTGACAGTGAAGGCGTTTATGATGATGTCGATGAATACTGTGAGACTATCGACACCAACGGAGAGTTAGCGGAATTTACAAAGGCAATCTTCGAGCAAGTAAGGTTCGATAATTAACAATAAAAACGACATTTTATTAACATTTATACACTATATATTGTGTCTGCTGCAAAATTAAACCACAATATATTGTGTAAATATAACAAGGAGATAGAAAAATGGGAATGAAATTTGAAGTTGTAGCAAGAGTAACTTATACCGTACATCTTTCTGACGAGGATGTAAAAAAGGTAAAGAAATATCTGAAAAACAATGAAGAAAATCTTCCATCTTTTTCCGATGAGGAAAATTTGTGTTATGCGGTGAGAACACTGTATGAGCAGGGAGAAATCTCCTTGTATGATGATGACAAGGCAACCGAGTCGGATTTTTCAACCGAAGAATTTAATTGGAGTGAATTTGAAGATAAAACGGTTGAACAAATTCTTGGCAAATAAGGAGTATAAGGTATGAAGTTTGAAAACATTCCGAGGTTCACAAGACCCGGCTCATATCAAGTCAATATGCCACTTGAATATTTTGTAAAATGGATTAAAGAGAACCAAGAGGAATGTGGGCTTGAACTCAATCCGGATTTTCAGAGAGGTCACGTCTGGACGGAGAAACAGCAAATTGCATACATTGAATTTCTGCTTCGTCGTGGTAAGTCCGGCAGAGTCATCTATTTCAACTGTCCTACTTGGAGTCACGGCAGCAGAGATGGTTCGTTCGTCTGTGTTGATGGTCTGCAAAGAACCACAGCCATTATGCGATTTATCAACAATGAAATCCCTGCCTTCGGATGCTACTACAAGGATTTTGAAGATAAACTTCCGATAGAGATTGATGTCCTTGTGAATATCAACGAACTACAAACCAGAGAAGAGGTTCTGAAATGGTATATTGAGATGAACGAGGGCGGTACTCCACATTCAGAGGAAGAAATCAATAAAGTAAAAATATTGCTTAAAAAGATGAGTGCAGAGATATGAATTCTGTTAAAATTTGGTTGGATAAACTGGCGGCGGTTCAGTAAAGACAATTCCTAATTTCATCAATTCAATAATAGTATTATTCAAATAAAGATAAACCTATTTGTTTATTATTACTATTCGATTAACCATAAAAGAGCAAATGGGTTTATCGCATACAATTTCTTATTTATATATAATATAATAATGTACATAAGAATCGTATTAAATAAGGAATTGTATGTAAATCAATACTATTCTTAATTTCTATAAGAATAATGAATAGTATAAAAAGTAATACTATACATAAAGGTATATTATTCTGTATGGAAATTCCGCATACAAAATCGGCGGAGATTTTTTTCACAGAATTAGAAATAATTTTGAGAAAAATGCTTGACAAATATAAAAGCGTTTGCTATAATGATTATAGTAAATGAATTACTACAACACAAAAACACGAAACACATACAGAAAGAGGTATTTATTATGGCAACTATTACAATGAATAACGAAAAGAACGGAATTGAAATCAGATTTGACGGTAAGCCTGAAAGTTCAATTATTGTAGCACTTAAAGAGAATGGTTTCCGTTGGAGCGGAAAGCAGAAAATGTGGTATGCAAAGCAGAGTGCAGATAGAATTTCATTTGCTGAAAGTCTCGAAGAATTTTCTTCTCCTATTAAAAACAAGGTTGAGCAACACGAAAAATACAACTTGTGGGAAATGACAAGAACGGATGGAATTGAGGATAATTACAGTAAATATCATATCTATAGCACCAAAGAAATCGCAGCTATAATCAGAAAAAATTTAAGAGCGAGATTTCCTATGTGTAAATGGTCAATAACAAGTGATTATAATAGCATTTGCATTGACCTGCTGGCTTCCCCATTTTGTTCTGAAAGCGATGAAATTAAAGCCATTATACATTATGCTTATAAGTTTGCAGAGAGTTATAACTATGACAATAGTGATTCGATGACGGACTACTTTGATGTCAATTTCTATGGCGTATATGAAAGTAGCATTTTAAGTCATCATTATGAGCAGAAGGAAATGACTGACGATGATAAAGAAATGTGCAAAGTGTTTCAGCAGAACAAGGTAGATTTTGAAGCAGCCGAAGAAATCCGCAAGCAGAAAGAGTTTGAGGAACAGATGAAGCAGAGAGAAATCGAAGAAGCCGAAGCTAAAAAGCGTGCTGAAATCCGCAAAGCAAATGAAAAGATTATCGAAGATAACCACACAGTTAAAAAAGTTAATTATACTATCGTGAATGCCATTCTAAAGGCTAACAAAGATGACAACCTTGACCACACTGAAATTTATGACGAAAAACAGTGCAGAGAAACTTGTCAGGTTTCCAGGGAAGTACATTTTACCACAGAGGTCTATGCACTTTTTGAAAAACAGTTGATGAGCGATTATTCATTCTTTGATGGAATGGGCGGAAGCCGTACAGATGACCGTAGAATCCAATCATCAATAGACTACGATATGATGACCGAAGAAGAAAGGGAAACTGTCGAGTGGTACAATATTGATTGCGTTGCTATATATTGTGATGGTGAGCTGAAACTTATCGTTGACCCACAGGGTTACAATTATGCAAGATATGTATATGTTTACGATGAGCAGAGCCAAAAGGTTGACACTTACCATTCAGATTATGGTATTAGTGAAGAAGAACATCAGCATAATATTGAACTTGCAGAAACTATTGAAGATGTCAGCACCGAGATTATCAGCCAAAATGAAATTAAAAAGACCTGGCAGGATGAAGATTTTGATTTATATAAGGCTTGTATGAAAGAATGGATTTATGCAAATAAATTCAAGTTGAATGCCGGCATTGTCAGAGCAATTACAATTCCCGAACTTAAAACGGTTATGTATAAGGTTCTTACAGAAGTTGACAGCATAGCGGAACAATTCAAAAATACAAATCTTGAGGCAGGACAGAGAATCACAATCGTAAAGTATAGCGACTTTGGTATGATGTCGGTATCAAAAGTAACATTTCATAGTTACGAAATCGGACAATACGCACAGTATGATAATTCTGTGAAAATGACATTCAAGCCGCATAGAAAGAAAGGTCTTTATTATAAGTGGTTTTATGGAGATGTTATCATCTACAATGGATGGTATGACCTTCCTGATACAGTTCTGTTTGATATATCATACAAAGAACATTGTATTACACAAAAATCTAAATGGGTATCATTTGATAGAAAGCAGTATGATGCTATACTTGAATACTTTGCGGAACAAGGATTGAAACCGATTATCAATACTTATAAACCACAATTTAGAAAGTGAGGTTATTATAAATGGAAGTAATCGGCAGACCAAGACGAATTAACAATATAGGTGAAGTATCACAAGAGGAAGCGGAAATCTATACCCGAAATTCCGAGTTAAACATCAATAGACAGGAAATTCCTATTGGTACAGTTGTTTACTATATTAAAAAACACGGTCACGAATGGAGAGTTGATTTTGGAACAGTAGAAGAACATTATACAAGCGAGATTTGTATTCAACTTTATGATTTTGCAGATACAAGGCTTATCAATGGTGTACCATCTAATGAATTTGTAACACCAACGAAATGGAAGAAGTTACCAAAAGGATGGAGTTATAATACAAAACTCTTTGAATGCAGTGATATAGAATTACCTGCGATTGCTAAAACTCTAAGTCTATCCAAAACAGATGATATTTTAACGGCAATCAAAGAAGGAATATTAGTAAAGGTTCAGAATATTGATTATTGCCATTTTTGTACAGAGATAGATTCTAAAAAGGGATGGAGAATCATTCGTCAATATCCTATGATGGAACATCATCCAGAGTACAAGAGTTTTATACCTTGTGAGCTTTTCAGGACTTATGAGGAAGCACAGAAAATGATTGACATTCATCAAGCTGAACTTAAAAGACAGGCAAATTTGTCAGACCTTGAATGGTCTATTGAACAGATTGATAAAGTTATAGACCGTTGGGCTATAACATATGATATTTCAACAGAGGAAAAGGCAAAATGCAGAGAACGAATAATGTGCATTGATAAACTTGAAAATGTTGAAACAAGGGTGTCCGGTGGAATGGTTCAGTGGAAATATGAGGATAAGAAACGATGGATGACGGTTGAGTATTAAGACTATGGATAGAAAAGCTACAACAATAAAAATATCAAAGGCACTTGAAAAGCATATAAATCCAAGATATGATACAAGAATATATATGTCAAAAGAGGTTACTTTTGATTATGGAAGTTTGCATCCAATAAGAGTTGATTATATGCTTTTTAAACCGTTAAATAACACTATTTCAGGCATTGAAAAAGGAGATTTTTATTGTTATGAAATAAAATCGTGTGTAGATGATTTTCGTTCAAAGAACGGTCATAATTTCATTGGCGATTTTAATTATTATGTTATGACATCAGATACATACGACAAAATAAAAGATGAAATCAAATACAATGCTTATGTAGGTGTGTATGTTCTTGATGATAGTGGAATGCTAACGATTATCAAGAAAGCCAAAAGAACAAATAGGAAATATCCATTGACTGAAACATTATTGATGATGTTTCGTTCAGCTAATAGAGAATTTATAAAATCATTAAAAGAACAGGAGAGCAAATCAGATGGCACAGTTTAACAATAATTACGAGGATTTCATTCAGAAAGTTATTACAGCTGAAACTTCTGCACTTAATAGTGAGAAAGGTCAGAAATTTTTACAGAAACTCTATGATGAAGCAAAAACACAGAATCCTGATATTACAGCGGAAGAATGGAGCGAAATCAAAAAGCAGTTTATGGTTTCAATATTTCACGAAATACTGAAGGAAAATCCTAATTTTATGTCACAGTTCATTGGACTTGTTAAAGAAGAAATTGCAGAGGAGACGAAAGATGAGAATTAAAGAAATTATTTCACAGCATCGCAGGGATTTTAAGGCTATATTTGAGTGTGAACACTGCGGACATACCGAAACAAAAAGCGGATATGATGATGCAAACTATCATCAGAATGTTATACCTACAATGAAATGTTCTAAATGCGGCAAGGTTGCAGGTGAAAATTACAGACCTTTGACAACGAAATATCCGGAAGGTATGCAAGTATAATGGAGGAATTATGACTTGGTGGCAAATTATACTATTAGTAATTTTAATCATTGTTGCCTTATTTAGTATTTGTTTTATAGTTATTTGGATTTATGGAACTATAATGCAGCATAAATACATTGATAAGTTTAAAAGTGATGACCCAAATTACAATACACATTAGAAATAATAAATACATAATTTGAAGGAAGGTTAATAATGATTGATTGTACGAAAACTACAAACTACTTCAACGAAAAGTTAAGGATGACGAAAAGAACAAGAGATGGGGTATGTCGCATTAAATGTGAGGACTGCCCTTTAGGTAGTATGAATAATGGCATAGATGTTCTGTGTTCAGACTTTGAAACGATTTATCCTAAAAAAGCAGTCGAAGCTATTCAGAAATGGAGTGACGAACATCACACTTTGCTTAGTGATGATGGAACACCCGAAGCCGCCGAGGTTACCGATAAGGAATTGGAGCTTATCAATGCGTATTCACGCAGAAAGCTGACAAAGGACGAGGTATATGTTTTCAGTGTGGTTTTGTGCGACAACGATATTGACCGTGACAACGAGCGTTTTACCGTGGAGTCGCTTTTTGAACTTGAAAAACTTTTTGTAGGCAAGACGGGTATTTTTGACCACTCGCCGACAGCCAAAAACCAGACGGCAAGAATTTTTGCCTGTTCGGTTGAAAGCGTTGACGGCAAAAAAACGGCAACGGGCGATGATTATTTCAGACTTACCGCAAGGGCATATATTCCGAAAGCCAAGGGTAACGATGAGATTATTCAGGCGATTGACAGCGGTATTTTAAAGGAAGTAGGCATAGGCTGTGCCGCAGATGAAGTAAAATGTAGTGTTTGCGGCGAAAGCCTTAATCATTGCTCGCACATAAAAGGCGAAACCTACGGCGGCAGAAAGTGTTACGGCGAGCTTTGCGGTATTTGTGACGCTTACGAATGGAGTTTTGTTGCCGTTCCTGTACAAAGAAGTGCGGGAGTTATTAAAAGTTTTAAAGGAAAGGAAATGAGAGTTTAAATGAGAGTCTATCAGTGCGATTGTTGTAACAAAGTTATTTCAAATCCGCACACAGTTAAAATGAAGGAATTCTATTTAGGAGTTGATATTGATTGCCTTAGCGAGATTGTAATTCCTATCGAAAAAAAGAGAAAAATTAAAATCCAGATATGTGATGATTGTTACAAAGGCTTACATCTTATTGCTGAAAGAAAGGAGCGTGAAAATAATGGCTGAAAAAGAATACATAGAGCGTGAAGCATTACTCAATGCTGTAGAAAACGCTATGGATGATTGTGAATATTATGGTGAGTGGGAAGATTGTATATCCTGCTATAACAACGATATTCTTGATGTGATTGAAAAAGTCCCTGCCACCGATGCGCAAAAAGTTGTAAGATGTAAGGACTGTATATACTTCTCAAAAGATACATTTGGGCAGTCGGTTTGTACAAGATTATTCAACCACTTCTGTATGAACCCAGACGATTTCTGTAGTTATGGTGAGAGAAAGTGCGGTAATGGTAATGGCTGAATGGATAAAAGATTATGATGAAGATTATTGTTGCTCTGAATGTGGATATTATTTAGAACCATATGAATTATTGCCACATTTGATAATACCTAATGAATGTCCTGATTGTGGAGCAAAAATGGATAATATGTAGGGATTGATACTAAATACTTTACTCGGATTAAAATTATTGGAGGAAAATCAAATGAAAATTAAAGCAGGTCAAGAGGAAAATTATAATCAGTTTGTTACAGTAAACAGTAAAGACCCTTATTCAAATACAGTTGTGCGGTATGCAGAAAGATGGGCAAATCTTATGGAATCCAGAATTGCTTCGGGGGATAAAATTGTCGATATAGCAGATAGTACATCTCGTGAAGCAGATACAGAGGGTATTACTGGTTTTATGTATGGTTGTGCTGTTAATGCCTTGTCTCAACTTTGGGAATACGGAGAGGAATTAAGGAAATGGCACAACAAAGAATATAACTATGAAGGCGATGGGGTAGTCAATCCAGCTATTCTCACTATAGGATAAAAGAGGTAATCATAATGACTGAAAATATAACGGTTGAAGAAAACAAAATGTCTCCGCAGGAGTATTTTGATATTGTAAAAGAGAGGAAAAGGAAAATTACCGATAAACAATTAAAATCGGTATATGATAATTGTCTTGAACTTCTTAATAAATATAATATAACAGGTCAGCAGAGAGGTATGGAAAAACTCTTATTTCATCTTAATTGCATTGAGAAAGAAAGAGAGATTGTTTCAATGGGTATTGATACATTTGTATATCGTGATGATATTGAGTTCTATATCAATGAAGTTGCCTCTGATGTTGTCAAAATTATTGATATTCAAAGTTATGAGAGAGAAATTCCTGATGAGATTGTTGAAATTATTTCGCAGGTGAAAGATAAATTCGACCAGCTTTATATAGTGTTTACTGATTATACTGGCAGGATTGAACGAAAGGTAACAGAAGAACGTAGAAGAAAAGACCCTATTTTATTTGGAACATTTCAGAATGCCGAAACGAGAAGTGTTATTGACCGTTTTTATTATCTTGGTGATTGGGTTGATGAATATTGCGACCTTACACTTGATAAGATGGTCAATGAGACTGAACGAGTAGGTAAGAGAAACATTGTTCATACTATTAAAACACCAACAGATATTGAAGAATTAAAAGCACAGTTGAACAGCATTAAAAAAGTCAATTCAAGATTTGTTGTTGAGGAACAGAAAAAGAAAAGTTTCTTTGCAAGCATTAAGAACTTTCTTGATAGGAAAAAGAAATGATGAAATCAAATATAGACTTAACATCAAATGAGATGTTTAGTCGGGAATCTGTGTCACTTCAATTTAACTTTATAATAAAACATATATATGGTTTACCGTGGGATATGTCAAAAGTGGCTATTACCAAAAACGACAGTGATTTAATTCCGAAATTCGAGGGTATCAGAACAGGAGATAAAAGATGTAGAGAACTAAAAGAATTGTGCGAAAGAGAAAGCACCGGAGATTATTGTGATTGCTGTGGTTCTTATCTTAAAACAATTCCGTGGGATAGAACTTATGGATTGTGTAAGAAGTGTATGGCACATTACGCTAAAAAGGATTGGGCAAAAGAAGATTTACCCTGGGTAAGCCACAAGAAATGAGAGGACAGATGAAAACAAATCCGTTATTTTGGGATTAAAAATAATATTGAGAAAATTCAAAAATATTATTGACATTCTGGCATACATATGATATACTATCCATAGTAAATGATTTACTACACAGAAGGTAGTGAAATAATGAATACAAACACAGTAAAAATCACACCATTATTCCAGGAAGTCGGAATTGATATTATTGAATTTCCTCAACAGGATAAAGCAACGAAATTAAAGAAAGATGGAACACCAAAAAATATTGTGTGCAACAAAAAGAAAGGCAAGAAATCAGAAGTTTATGCTATTGAAATTCCTGATATTAAGAAGTTAATAGATTTCTTTTATCAAAATGAAATGTGGCAACATTATTTAATTTTCGTTTTGTCCTGTAATATGGCTCGCCGTATTGGTGATACACTTACTTTGACTTGGGAGCATTTCTTTAATCCGACAACTGGTGCGATGAGAAATGACTTGCTTGAAATCGTAGAGGACAAGACCGACAAGCTCGCAAATCCTCATATCAATTCAGCTTGTAAAAAAGCAATTCTGCTTTATATTGAAAAAACAGGTATCAATCCTGCCGAAAACAATTATAAGAATTATGTTTTTGTGCAGACCAGCGGAAACTATAAAGGTAGAGTTATTACTGATGATGGCTACCGTAAAGGCTTGAAAAAGGCTGCTGTTCAAGTTGGTATTGAGTATAACATTGGAACTCATAGTCCTCGTAAAACTTTTGGTATGATTAGTAGGATGTTGCATCCAAATGATTATGATAGTATGGAACTCCTTCAGACTATCTATAATCATAGCGATACCAAAACAACAAACCACTATATCGGATTAACAAAGAAGAAGATTGACACCTACTATGATGATATGGGTTCATTTTTTGATGATTATGTCACAGGTGATAAAACATATATGGAAGTTGCAGAGCAGCCCGTAGTAAGTATTGATACTAATTCTTTGAGAGATATTATCAAAGAGGCATATAAAGCCGGAGCAGAAAATGCAGATAACACCGACCCTGTTATTCACATTGATGCAATCAACAAAATTATCGGTATGATTGAAGGAGTGGCAAAGTAATGGATAAAAATGATTATGAAAATCACGAAGTTAAAGCCCAAATTAGAGAATATCTCGGATGTATATGTAATGCTTGCCCGGAACTCCGCATAGGGCAAATAATGGTTAATGCAGCAGCAAAGGGTGGATGGACTCAAGGAGATATATTCTATTGTTCTGATGAAATTCTATTAAAGGGTTTGGAAATTTTATGGGATGAGGTGTAAATATGATTTATATTCTTATTCATAAGACTGTGAATAATGAAATATCAAGACATTTCGCAGTTAATAAAGAAGCTCAAAACCTTATGTGGAATGAATACGATGAAGTTCGTAAAAATTCTATTGATAAGGTATCTGGCAATCGTGGTGGTGATTGGTGTGAGATTATATATTCCGATAAGTCAAAGGAAACTTGGAGCATATACCCTGTTGACATTCCAAAGACAGAGGAAATCTGTGTAACTTATAAGACAAGAACAGACATTGTATATTTCATCACTAAAAAAGAACTTACCGTTGATAATTTCTTCATATATCAATATGATATAAACAAAAGTGAAACAATTAAACTTGGTAAAAGTAATAATCCCATTTTACTGGAGCAGAAGTATATAAAAAATATTTCTTAATTTTAGAAATAATATTGAGAAAACTATTGACAAACAACACACCTTATGTTACAATCATTATAGTAACAGATTTACTATAATTTATGGGCTGGAAGGAGCATTAAAAGATAGGAATTATAAGTCCACACATAATTACACACATATTATAATAAAGTTAATCCAGCCTATGAAGTTACATATTAAAGCCATAAGGTGGTATGGATTATGCTTAATAAGACTAACTTAAATGAATACCCACGCTGCGGCGAAATTTGGATGTGCTATCTGACTTCTAAAGATGGTAGTATTCAGAGTGGATATAGACCTGTTTTTATTCTCTCTAATGACAAAAACAATACATATAGCACTACACTTAACATAATTCCGTTGACTTCTAAAATGAATAAAAGAAAGTTGCCGGTACACGTTGAGTTGTGGAGTTATCAAAAGTATGGACTCAAGACACCGAGTACATTGCTTGTAGAACAGATTACAACAATTACTATTGAATGTCTTGATAAATGTATTGGAAAAGTAAGCGATAAAGAAACATTATGTAATATTAGTAATGCTATCGCTATTCAATTTCCTGTGCTGGTAACAGTTTAAAAACACTATTGAAAAGTCTTGACAGATAACTCTTAACTTGCTATAATTAAATTGTCATAATATTAAGAGGTGTGTAATTATGGGCAAAATTTCTACTAAACAGTTAATAAGCAGATACTTCAAAAGCATTGAAGGAACTCCGGCAGAAAAGCAAAGAGCAATTATTGATAAGACTGAATTATATGATTATGAGGAAAAAATCGGCAAAGAACTTATTGATATGGATGTTGATGATTTGTTTGGATTGATTAACGAGCTTAACAATAAGAAAAATGGTAAGGATATACCTTTTATGACGGCTCATTATTCATTCGACCATTTAACCGTATTATTGCGAGCAATCTTCAACTTCTACATTGATACGGTTGAGCCTATCAAGAATCCTTTATATGATAAAAGAATGAAAGGCAAAGAAGCAACTAAAAGATTGGCACAAGGCAAAGAAACTCTTCGTTTTGATTATGTTCAAAGTATTATAAATAAAGTTCATAATGATACAACCGAAGATAGAGCGGACTATGTTGAACTTATAATGTTGCTGTATTATTCAGGATTTGAAAATGCCGAAGAAATTGCTACATTCAAAGGTAGTGCAATCAATCATAGAAACAGGACTGTTGCAATGACAGGCAGAACAGTTCAGCTTACAGATAGATGCTATGAATTATTACAAAAATTTGAAGGCATTGATGAATTAGTCGAATGGAGAACATACTACTTAACAACATATAGAGGCGGATATTTTAAGTTTATTGTTCAAGAAAAACAACTTGCCGAATTTGACGATAGAGATATAAGGTCTATATGTAATATGATTAACAGACAGATTTCTGTATATGTTAATCAGCCATATAATACCAAAATTAACTTTAGCATTCTCTATTGGCTCGGTTTTTATGATTCAATCGTTAAAAAGTACGGCGAAGAAGAAACTAATAGAATGTTGCTTTCATTCCGTAATTCAGATGATGTAACAAAATTGATGAATTGCGCCAGAGATTATGGAGTAAAGGTTGATAATATTTCACACCTTAAAAGATTTTTAAGACCTTTTGTAAAAGTTGATTAACAGGAAATATAGGCTGTTTCGGCAGCCTATATAAAAATCCTTTTAGAAATAATATTGAGAAACACTAAATACAATATCAAGAAAGCAGGAGATTAAAATGGGTGTTTATGTCTTAACAGATGGGCAAGGAAACTATATCCGAAAAGACAATTTAACAGGAAGATATGTACCTGTCCGAAGTTTTAAACAGGCACAACAATGGGATAGCCAAGTAAAAGCTCATTCTGTTTTGAATAACTCATTAGCAAAGTCAATTAGAAATAATTATGCCGTGCAACTTATTGACACAGAAAACATTATCGAGAAAGACGATATGAGTAAACAAAAGGAACTTTGTTTTCGTGCCATTGATGATGGCAATATTGATGATTGGCGTGAAAAAGTTAATACAATTATGAATGTATTATCTGGTTCTGATACAAGGAAAGATGAACTCGTAGCCAAGTTAAGTGAAATCGACAAAGAAATTGTTGATATTCAACATTACATAGAATTTGGAAAATTCAACTGCTATCAAGGGTGGATGTGTTTCAAAATGTTGCAAAATACTTTGCAGCAGAGAAGAAAATATAAAAATGAAATTGCAGTATTAAATTTGATAAAGCAATGTAAATTTGATAAATCGTCTCTCGAGGCTCTGTCAACTACAATAGCAGATATTCAAAATAAATGTTATAGACCAAGAGCATTCCCGGAATTGTTCAGAGGGAACGAAAGAAATCAGAATGAAAAAGAAAATTAAGTTATGGCTTTACTATAATAAGCCGAGAATTTATAATCTTCCACAGGTTGTTTACATAGTGTGGAGAAATAAAGAATACATAATTGAAAAATATAATACAAACCGATTTAGGTTTTAATTGGAGTATAAATATGACAACAGAAAGAAAATACTCAACAGGAGATAGGGTTAAAGTAACAAGTGGCTGTTTAACTTCTGGCAAAATTGGAACTGTAACTGGTTATTGTAACTGTTATAACAATGCGGTAGTAGTCCATCTCGACTGTGGATATTCGAGAAATTATAATGAACTTTCATTAACGTTAATAGAAAAATATAAAGGAGAACAGATTATGGCACTCACAGGAAATTTCAAAATTGCAACAGTTAATTTTATTCAGGGTTATAACACAAATAGGAAATATGGCTTTGCATTATTTGATGATGAAATCAAGGAAGGTGACATTGTTCTGTGTGATTCTGACAATGGTTATAATATAGCAAAGGTTGTCGGAATTATGACACAGGAAGAATATGGCAAATCAGTAACAAAAGAAATTGTTTGCAAATGTGATTTTGCACCTTTTGAAAAGAGAAAGGCAATCAGGAAGCAAAAAGTGGAAATTAAGAAGAAACTTGATAAAGCCGTAAAGGAAAATCAGGATTTAATTCTTTATAAGACTATCGCACAGAATAATCCTGATGTTGCAGCACTTCTTGCCGAATATGAAGCTCTTACTTCGGAAGAATGTGAATAAAACCCGTCTTTTATTGTCATAATTACTACAATATATAGTAATTATGTAAAAAGTTAAACACTATATATAGAAAGAGAACGATAAAATGTTATATGAAGAAATGCGATTGCGAAAGACTGGCGAAACTGTAAGAGTATATGCTATTGACCCTTTGGAAAATATAGCAACTATATTCTCTACTTCTCAATATACTAAAACAAATAATGGATGGCAGAAAATTAAGCTATCCCAGTTAGTTCCGATGGATTTTCCTATTAACAATAAAGATTATATTTCTAAAACAAAGAAGAACAAAGCGAAAGATAGAATGAAATTGATTGAAGCTACTTGGCAAACCAGTGACGGAAATCTTTGGAATCATTCTGACATTGATGCAGCAGTGGAACACGAACTTTGTCTTATGAATTTAGAGGAAAATGGTAATAAGGAAAATAAAGACGGTAATGAAATTGTATATACTGCATCAGGAAAAATTGCAAAAATAGGAGGTCAAATATGATTAAGTTTATTGATAAAAAGAATAGATTTGTTGAAATGTTTGACAAGAATACAGGTTTTTATGTTAGAAGTGGAGTTATGGGAGAATATGGAAAAGATACTGGTGTTGACCCATTTATGAGATGCTTTCCAGCACTTATTGATGTTGGAATTATGAATAAATGCGTTTGTGCAAAGAAATGCAATGTTGATTGTTACCAAAGAGCCATTGACCGTTGTGGAGCTAATATGTCATTAGAGGATTACAAGTCTATTCTAGAGCAATGCAAAGGTAAAACATTTCAATATGCTTTAGGTGGTGCAGGCGACCCAGATACTCACGAACATTTTGAAAAAATTCTAAAGTTATCAAACGAATATGGCATTGTGCCAAACTTTACAACTTCGGGAATTATGATGACTGAATGGAAGGCAAAACTTTGCAAGAAATATTGTGGTGCAGTTGCAGTATCTGAACATTTTGCTGATTATACAAGAAAAGCTATTGATATGCTTTTGTCTGCCGGAGTAAAGACAAATATTCATTATGTTCTTGGTTCTGATTCTATCGACTATGCTATTGAGCGGTTGAAGAACGGTGGGTTTGATAAAAGGATAAATGCTGTTGTATTTCTTCTTTACAAGCCCATTGGTCTCGGAAGAAAAGAAAATATTTTAACAATGGATAATCCAAAAGTCAAAGAATTTTTTGAATTAGTTGATACAGGTAATTATCCTCATAAGATAGGCTTTGATTCTTGCTCGTGTGGTGGAATTGTAAACTTTTCACAGCATATTGATATGAACAGTATCGACTTCTGTGAGGGTGGCAGGTATTCAATGTATATTGATGCTGATATGAATGCTATGCCTTGTTCCTTTGGTAATCAGAATAGTAAGTATTTCGTGAGTCTGCGTAAATATTCTATTGAAGAAGCGTGGGAGAGTGAAATATTTAATCAATTCAGAAATTCTCTCAATCATTCTTGCCCTAACTGTAAAGATAGAGCAATGTGTGGCGGAGGTTGCCCCATTTGTCGAGATATTGTTTTATGTGACAGAAAGGAAAAACATTTACTATAATGAAAATTAGAACAGATTTTGTAACAAACAGTTCAAGCAGTAGTTATGTTATTGCTTATAAAAAAATACCAGAGATTGATGAAGAAACCTTAAAACGCTATCCATTTTTGAAAGCATATCAGAGGACTATTGACGGCATTATTACCTGTGAAAGCAATGATACCTCTGCTGCGACTGTAATTAAAACCAAAGAAGAATATGATAAGTATTTTGTTGAGAGATATGGTTGGAAAAGGGAATTTACCCTTGAAGATATTTTTGAAGATGATGAATACGCAAAAAAAATTTATGATAAAGTTTCAGAATATTTTAATAAGGGATATGTTATTTTATGTAAAAACATCGACCAGAATGATGATGGGTTAATGTCTCTTATTGATGCCATTGCAAAAGATAATGAAGATTTCATTATATTAGAGGATTATTAAATATGAAAATACGAGAAGATTTTGTAACCAATAGTAGCTCATCAAGTTTTATCATTTGTAAAGATTCTTTACCTGATGATATTAGAGAAAAAGTAGTATCATATATTGAAGAACATTTCGATGCAGCAACAGTTGAAAAAATGTATCAATATTATAAAGATTGTGATTTTGATTCTATTTATTATTTGGTAGATTATCATCCTAATGATAATGAAATGCACATATGGGTTACAAGAGATGAAAGTATGTGCGATGATAACATAGATGATATTCTTTATAAATATGGTAATACATCTATTGAGCCTAAATTTGATTTGCATTATTAAAGAGGTGTAAAATGAAATACAGAAAAGATTTTGTAACGAACAGTAGTAGTTCGAGTTACATATGTGAAATATGTGGAAATTGTGAAAGCGGATATGATGTTGGGTTAAGTGAATTTGGAATGAGTGAATGTGTGAATGGTCATATATTTTGTGATGAACATAAGCTCTCTATCATTGAAACCAAAGAGAATTTAATTAAATCAATTCTTGAAAATGAATATAATCATTCAACAGAAGAAGAACTCAATGATATGGATATTGAAGAATTATTCAATAAAAAATATGATGGTGGTCATTATGAAATACCTGAATATATGTGTCCTATATGTCAATTCATTGAGTATAGTGAATCCGACCTTGCACAATATCTCTTAAAAGCATATCAAGTATCGAGAGATACTGTATTTGCCGAGGTTAAGAAATTCAACAAGAGAAGAAAGAAATTATATGACAGCGAATACATTACCTATGTTTGTCAGCAGTATAATCTCATTCCGGCTGAAATTGTTTCAAGTTGGAAAGAGAAATTTGGAACATACGATAATTTCATAACATATCTGAATTCTCACGAAAATTAGAAATAATTTTGATTTTTTTCAAAAATGTTATTGACAAACGGAGATATATATGCTATTATATGAGTACAATGAAAACCGTATTGAGAAATACGCAAAAGAGAGGTTAATAAAATGAAAGTTAATATTACAAACAACATTTCTAATGTAAATGTTACAGTCAATCAGAATGATGATGGCTCACTTGCTATTCTTCTTTTTGAAAAGACAGGCAAAAAGCTCGGTGATTATAAGTCAGGAGAGACTGTGAAACTTGGCAAACGTGAGTATATTGTTCTTGGTCACGGAGCAGAAACAACGGCAGTTGTGACAAAAGATATTGCACAGATAATTTCGTTCGGCAAGAGTTGGGATTATTCAAAAAGCTATGTTCGAGATTACTGTAATGGAGATTTCTATAAGGAACTTGCAGAGGTGGTAGGAAAAGAAAATATTGTTCCTCACAGAGTAAATCTCACTTGTGACGATGGTTCAAATAAAGGTGTAACTTGTAAGGATAATGTTTCTATTCTTACAGCCGAAAACTATCGCCGTTATCGTGAATATCTTCCTGCACTCGGTAAATCTTCTTGGACTGCAACAGGCGTTACTTCACTTGCTAAGAATTATGCTCGTGACGTTTGCTATGTCGGTTCCAACGGCGTTCTTAGCTGGAATGGCTGTGGCGGTGTCCGCGGTGTGCGCCCGTTTTGTATCTTGAATTCTTCAATCTTTGTATCTTGAATTGATTTCAAATGAGTGAAGAAACTAAATTTCTAATAGGCGAAAAAGCGGAAATACTATATACAGAGGTTTTTGACTTGACAACAAATAGACAACATTATCCTGTTAAGTTTCGCAGACTTGCCGACAAATAACAAGAATATGCACTCTAATGATAAAGAGTATCTAAAAGAATGTCTTATTAAAACCAAAGAGTATTTAGCTAACTTAAAATTAACGCTTAATAACAAGACTGAAATTGTTCCTATGAGTAAAGGCATTAGATTTCTTGGCTTTCATACATATTTGACCGAACAAGGTAATGTTATAAGAAAACTAAATGGAGATAACAAAAGGCAAGTTAAAAAGCGTTTAAGAAAGTACGCAAAGTTAGTAGCACAAGGAAGAATGAAACGAGAAAAATTCAATGAGATTTACTGTTCCTGGCGGAATCACGCATCTCACGGTAACTGTTTCAAGTTGATTTATGAAATGGATTTATTTGTGGAAAAATTATTTAATGAAGAAAGACCTGAAATAAGGGTTATTATTGCCGGTAGTAGAGACTTTAATAACTACGAACTATTGGAAAAGTACCTTAATAAATTCGTCAAAGAACACCCTAATAATAAGATAACTATTATAAGCGGTGCTGCTCGTGGTACAGACCAACTCGGAGAAAGATATGCCAGAGAAAAGTGCATATTATTAAAGAGGTTTCCAGCAAATTGGGAACAATTCGGTAAAAGGGCAGGTTATATTAGAAACATTCAAATGCTCGACTATATAGATGCATCTACTTGCGATTCATATGTGTTTGCATTTTGGGATGGAAAGAGTAAAGGAACAAAACAAATGATTGATAGTGCTAAAAAACGAAATATACCGTATCAAATTGTAGCATTTCAATCTTAAAAAAATAAAAATAATTTTGCAAAACCTCTTGACAAACATCTAAATATATGATATAGTATAGAAGTAATCAAGAGTGCTGACCTAAAAGGTCGGCAATTCTAAATGTATTAAGAAATAATATTGAGCAACGCAAAATTAAATAAACAACAATCGAGTAGTGAACAGCAAAGCCTTACGAGGATATGCCACAATGTACGAACCATTCAGACAGACCGTACAATCACTGAATGGGTGGCAGGAATTAGAACTAATGGTGTAACGGTAGCATAGCGGCGGTGAAGCCGCGGCTCTGGTTCGACTCCAGAATGTTCGACCAAAAAGAAAGTTCCTTAAAAGTATCGGCGTTTGAAAAAGCAATGTAAAAATAGAAAGTAATTAAGAGAGATAATTGTTGGTACGTTGTGCGCAGACTAATCCAGCCATTGCTCCCATAGGTGCGAGACCTATGGCTCGATTTTTAGATATAAAGAGAAATATAAAGAAATAAGAGGGAGTTAAATATGACATCATTTCTCATTCCTGTCGGAATTGCAATCGCAGCAATTATTGTAGTTGTCATATTCTGTTGCTTAATTTATAAAGTTGCAGGTATTGACAAAGCACTCATCGTAACAGGTGGCAAAGAACCTAAAATTAAGGTATCCGGTGGTTCTTTTGTAATCCCGATTTTCCGAAAGGCTCAATATTTTGACCTTTGTATGTTGACTGTTACAGCAGACAGAGACGAAGTAAAGACCAAAACATCTGTGCCTATTGTAATTGATTGGACTGCACAGATTAGACCTGACACCGATAATATGGATAATTTGAAGAAAGCAATTATCTCATTCAAAGAACGAGGTCAAGACGGAATTATAAACGATGTAAAATTGACATTAACAGGTGCGGTTCGTGATATTGTGGCATCAATGACACCGGAAGAAGTTCTTCGTGACAAAGTTGTTTTTGCCGAGAATGTTAAAAAAATTGTTTCTGATGAAATGGTAAATATGGGTATGGAACTTGTATCGCTCAACATTCAGGACATTACAGACAATAACGGCTACTATGACAATATTGCTGCTCTTGATATGGAAGATAAGCGCCGTGAAGCAGAGAACAAAAAGGCGGTTGTTGACCAGGCAGTTCGTACACAAAAAGCAGAATCCGAAAAGGTTGCTTCCCAGAATGAACTTGACTCCAAACTTGCTGTTGCTGCTAAACAAAGAGATAACAACTTGAAGATTGCAGAATTTAAAGCAGAAACAGATAAGGCAGATGCCGATGCCGCAATCGCAGGTGAATTGCAGAGAACGATTAGGCAGCAGGAAATTGCTCAACAGCAAGGTTGTATCAAGGTTGTTGAACAAGAGCAGGCTAATCTTGCGGCAATGAAAGAAAAAGAAGTAATTGCTACAAGAGCCGAGGCTGAAAAGCAAAAGAGACAAATTGAAGCCGAAGCCGATGCAAATGTCCGTAAGGTAAGTGCAGATGCTACCGTTGAGGTTGCAGAGAAAGAAGCAAGTGCTACCAAGATTACAGCAGAAGCTACCGCAGAGAAAACTCGTAAAGAGGGTACTGCTGTTGCAGATGTTACTAAACAGAAAGGTATTGCAGAAGCAGAGGTTATTCGCCAGAGAGGTCTTGCCGAGGCGGAAGTTGAGAAACAGAAGTTAATGGCACAGGCAGAAGGCGAAAGAGCATTAGCAGAAGCCCGTGCATCCAATGAAAAGGTCAACTTTGAGATTGAGAAGTTGAAGATTGAGAACGAAGCAAAGATTACTATTGCTACAAAGACAGCCGAGATTATGGCTAACATCGGTCAGAACGCAGAGTTCGTAAATATCGGCGGTGGCAATACTTCCAGCGGAACAGGAAATGTTCTTATCGACACTCTGGCAAGTGTTCCTGCCCTTATGAAGAAGTTGAATACAGAGAATCAGGCACTCAACGGACAGTCATTTAATGATGAAATTCGTGGCTTGGTTTCAAGCATTGCCGAACCCGTAAAGGGTTTACTCGCAACAACTACTAACACAACTGTTAATGGTGTTAAAGATGAAAATGTAAATTCTGACGGCGTAAAGGTTTTACCCGAAACATCTGTTGAAGCTGGAACAGAGTAATACATAATTTCATCGGTTATTAAGGTGCTACGAAGTATGTGCGATATATATAAGCCCAATTTGATGTTGGGGTTCGTTTCGGGTATCGTATATAAGGCAGAAGCAGTAGTAAATGGAATTTGATAAACAGCCTTATAAATAACCACTTGCGAATATAGTGTAAAGGTTAGCACGCAAGTTTTCCAAACTTGAAGTGAGAGTTCAATTCTCTCTATTCGCTCCATATATTGGGGTGTCGCCAAGCGGTAAGGCACAGGACTTTGACTCCTGCATTTCGTTGGTTCGAGTCCAACCACCCCAGCCATATGGCGAGGTAATCCTAATGGTAAGGAAGCAGTTTGCTAAACTGTTAGTAGCCGGAAAACGGTGTGTGAGTTCGAGTCTCACCCTCGCCGCCAGTAATCTAATCGCAATTATTAGATACCTAAAATAAAGCGAATAAATAAGGGGTTGAGTGGTACGATACAAACTCTATGCCTTGCAGAGTTTATACCACAAGCAAGGTAATATATAGGAGGGTAGTTTAATGGAGAACTCCGGTCTCCAAAACCGATGTAGATGAGGGTTCAAATCCTTCCTCTCCTGCCAGGTAAGTGAGAGATAAATATGCGATTAAAAGGTACAGCCTTTGTATTGGACGAGAAAGGTTTTCTTATTCATAGTTACGAGTCTCAATGCCGAAGTACAAGGTGCATATACTCGCAAGTCGAGGGTTGGAGCAACGACTCGAAATAAAGTCTCCAAAATGTTTCCCGATGTTCAGTACACAATCGGCATAGAGGCAAAGGGTTAAAGGTGTTCGTATAATGACCAGAGATGGAAATTGCCAGAAGTCTGAAAAACCTAATTCTCGTAAGTCTATGAAGAAAGGAATAGCCTTTATTAGTGGGTGCGATAATGACAATTATCTAAAGGACACTAATTAGCGGTAGAATTTAAGTGTTGCAACACGAAAGACGTAGAGCCGCCAAAACACGCATATGTAGCCAAATGGTTAAGGCGGCGGACTGCAACTCCGTCATTGCTGGTTCAATTCCAGCCATATGCTCCAATATATGTGGTTGTTAGTGTAACGGTAAGCACGGCAGTTTGTGACACTGCAAGAAAAGGTTCAATTCCTTTACTTCCACCCAATATATATGTGCCAGTAGCTCAATCGGTAGAGCAATCGACTTTTAATCGGTAGGTCGGAGGTTCGATTCCTCTCTGGCACACCATTGATGGCTGAAAATACTCATCCTTCTAAATCTTTTGCCTGTTAAGCAAGAGGTTGTCGGTTCGAGTCCGGCACTACCCCGTGGGTAGTTAGCTCAATCGGATAGAGCGCTTACAAGAATAGAGTATAAAATTTCCATCAAATTTCCCTTAACGGCTATATTGAAACTTCCTTCTATTAAAGAAATTGGGTTCTAAATAGTTTCAATGATTACCGACAAATTAAAACAAAGGAGATTATTACAATGAAGAATTTCAAATTAACAGAACTTGATAAGATTTTGTTACGCCGTAAGCATTCAGTGATGTTTGAACCTGCTAATATGACTTATGAGCAGAGCAAGACAGAAAAAGCACTCGTTGTTTCCGGCTTGAAAAATGTTCAGGCTCTTGGATTTACATTTTCAAAGGAACTTATTGAAAAAGTATTTCATTTTACAAGAGATGAGTTTACTGCTTTCTATGGTTTTCTTATTCCTGCACTTAAAGAACTTGTTGGTGCGGATGTTACATATAATCCAATGTACCCGAACTTTCCACAGCAGGTTGCAGAAGCAAGTGACATTGAGTTATTCATCAATGCAATCGTTCATTACTGGTCATTTGGCACATTGATTCCCGAATACAAAAAAAATGAGCGTTTACCGCTTATTGATGACAATAAAATGGCTGTTTTATCAGTAGGAAGTCACGATGATTTGATGACTATTTTCACAAATCTTGTTGAGAGCAAGACATCAATCTCGGAGCAGGACAAAGAGGACATTGAAACTATCATTCTTGCTTGTCCTGATTATACTACATATCTTCCTGATACAATCCCTCTTAAAGAGAATGTTGCGTTCGTTGGAAAACTCATTATTGAAAAAGCACCAATCAAAAGCGTCGATTCAATAGGCAAATACTTCAAGACCGCAACGGATGTTTTACGACTTGTAACAGCACTTTCCGATGGCGACATTAGCCTTGCTTCAAAAACCAAGTACAGAAATCTTCGTAGGGTTGAACGCCGTATGATTATGGACTTACTTACTGGTTGTGGTAACATAACAGAGGATTTATTCCGTTATCAGTATGAATGGATTAGAGTTGCAGAAATTCTTCATCCGTTTGAATATAAAAAAGCAAAGTATAGCAATGTCAACGCTGCATTCAATACTTTAAGAAACGAGAAAAAGCCTCTTATGTTTGCAGGAAAGGTTCAGGCAGCAATTACCGCAAAAGATATGCGTGAAGCTGCCACCTTGTTAAAAGCAAGACCAGGAGAGTTTGCAAGGCAACTTGACAAACTTATTCGTGATGCAGATAATCCGAATTATATTGTCAACTGTTTTAAGGAAGTTGCAACAGAAATCTCAACTCCTGTACTCCTTCAGGTAAGACAGCATTTCATAGGAAGAATGGAGAATGATAATCAGCCTGTAAGAGTATTCTTTCCTAAAGGAAACCTTGCAAAAGCTATGGTTATCAGAAATGAACTTCCTAAAATCAATAGCAATGTATGTAAAAATGTTGCAAGGATTTGCCGTGAGGCTTTAATTGAACAGTACAAGGAAAAAGATTTTCTCGGAAAGGTTTATATTGATGAGGATTTCAAAAACTACCTTGTTCCGTTTAGTCAGAGAAGTGCAAGTAAGGCTGTTAAGACCATTGTTCGTGGTAGTAAATTGCCCATTAAGGAAGATGCTGCGGCTGTTCGTGGTTTTATCTGGTGGACTAATACCGATAAGACGAGAAATAGCTGGGATGAAAGCAGGGTTGATATTGACCTTTCTGCAACCATCTATGATGAAAATTGGCAGTATGTTGACCGTGTATCATACACACAACTTCGCTCTGCAAAGTACAGAGCATATCATTCGGGTGATATTACCAATGGCGGAAATGTTAATGGCGATGGTGTAGCAGAGTTCATTGATGTAGAGATTGATGCGGTCGCTAAAAACGCCGGTAGATATATTGTATTTCAGGTTTATAGTTATACACAGCAACATTTTTCTACGCTTCCTAATTGCCGTTTTGGATGGATGGAAAGAGAAGATGTAAACAGCGGTGAAATATTTGAGCCGAAAACGGTTGGAATGAAGATTGACTTAACTGCTGACAGCACTGTTGCTATACCCGTTATATTCGATTGCGTTGAGCGTAAATTCATTTGGTGTGATATGAACCTTCAGAATGCAAGTTCGAGGTTTTATGGAAATAATCTTGAAAGTAATTTACACGGTGTAACCGCAACTTGCTATGGCTTAACACATCTTAATAAGGCAAATATTTATGACCTCATAATGATGAATGCTATTGCAAGAGGTAGTATTGTCACAGATAGAAATGAAGCAGACATCATTTTCAGCAATGATACAACAGTACCTTATGAAATTGTAAATGAGCTTGACGAGGTTACGGGTACTACAAAACCTGTTGTAAAGGAAAAGCCGGAAGTTCCGATTATCACGGCTTTCGATACTGATTACTTTATGGGTCAGTTATTATAAAAGTATTTTGTGGCTATGGACTTTCTTCCTTCTACAAGAAAATAATTTCGGTGGTTAAGCCACCTACATAATGATGATAAGATAGAAAGTTCGATTTCCACTATTCATAATTTGTGGCTGTAATGCTCATCCTTCTACATAATATCAAGAACTGCAAATTCTTCTAAAAAGAGCATTAAATTTCCACACCTCTTTCTAAATATTATGCGGCTATTGTTTTTCATCCTTCTACGCCAATAGGCACTTGATTTGGGATTAAGATTTCAGAGAAACAAATTTCCATAATACAAAATATGCGGCTGACCAACATCATCCTTCTATATATCAGGGAACTATATGTCGTGGGTTCGATTCCCACCATTCCATCGAAGATGGAATGGAGCACAGTTGGTAGTGCAATAGTATTATTAGATGTTAAAATTACCGCATCGAATAAATTTCAAATAATTAGAAATAATATTGAGAAAAACACTTGACAAATAGTAAAATGTGTGCTATAATATCTAATGTAAGTTAAATAAATATTCGGCTGTTGAGGTTCATCCTTCTACCTATTAGGAATAGACTTTTAATCTATATATTATAAGAACCTCAAATTTCTGAATATAAGCTGGCTGAAAGGTTTCATCCTTCTTCAAATACATAATATCAAGCTGCTAATCGTGGGTTCGATTCCCACCTATCTACATTGTTGGTAGTCGCCAAGAGGTAAGGCAGCAGCCCTAAAATCAAAGAGACCGAAATTTCCAGCATTAAGAAACATTATTGAGCAAAACAAAATACGATAACTGCAAAACCTAATCAGAATTTTTCACCTCTTTCTTTCCTTTCTATGTTTTTGTGTATTTCATAAGATAAATTAAGAGTATTTTTTTTGTCTGATTTAAACCTGTTTAACAGGGGGCAAAGTTAGATAGATAAAGGTCTTTGCCATATACATATGCGCCGATAGTTCAGTTGGAACAGAATGCTTGACTACGAATCAAGAGGTCGCAGGTTCGAGTCCTGCTCGGCGTGCCAAGAGTGAAAATTTAATATGCTGGTATGATGGAATTGGCAGACATAGCGGACTTAAAATCCGTTGGCTGCAAGCCGTGTCGGTTCGAGTCCGACTACCAGTACCACTTTTCATTAAGTTTCACCTCTATTGACAGCCGGGGAAGACCGGCAATATGGCGAGTTGGCAGAGTCTGGCTTATTGCACCTGTCTTGAAAACAGGCGGCGGTGATGAGCCGCCCGTGGGTTCAAATCCTACACTCGCCGCCAACATCCTGTTAGCGCAACAGGTTGGTTGAGAACCGACTCTCACAACCAATACCAAAAGCATAAAAGCCTCTTAACAATGCTCACTATTATGAAAAAGTTGGTTATTAAAATATTGCTGTCGCTGCGAATATAGGTGGGGTAAACATACTTTCATATGCAAATCGCAAAATCCTCATTAGCGAACTCCGTGGAAGCTGCTCCTATGGCTGATGGCTTCTGACAGTAACTATATAAATGAGAAGAAAGAAACTCTCTGTCAGACATTTATATGGCGTTACGCCCTCTACCGATACGATAACTCGGGGTAACACAATGGTGAGGGAATTATAAATACGAGAGTGCAGGAATAATGAGTAGTCATTCAAAGGAATTACAGTAAATGATTGTGCATTTATAACGAACTGCAAGAGTGAATGTATGAACAATGAATGACGGTGACTAAATATCAGTTAGTAATGGTAATATGAGGCGAGGATGTGGTGTGGCTATGCAAACCAACTCACAGTGTTTCGGCATAGAGTAGTTGAACTGTTGCTAACTGGTATTGAAATCACTTTAGAAAGGAGAGAACAAAATGTTTCATAATGTAATAATCGGAAGTCCGATTGTAGAACCTAAAACATTGATTGCTCTTGATAATGCAGATTGGGAAACCAATGAAAAAGAAAAGACATTATTTACTGATACAAGATTTCTTCCGGCAATTATGAAAGAAGCCGGAATAGTGAAATCAATCGGCGAAGTTAGAAAGAATAAGCCCGAACTTGTTTTTACTCTTAATGAACTTGATTGTTTATGGATTAAATGGGGCAAGAAGTTTCTTTATATTGTAGTCGGTAATTGATTGGAAATCTATTATGAATAAAGATAACTTTGCGGAATTGATAAATGAAATATTTATAAGCGGCGTTGCTTATGGTATGGCTTATCAAACAAAAAGTGATGCAGAGAAATATCATATTATTGATGAAAAAACAGATAAAATTTTATTTAGTGATTTTTAGTTAATGATTTGGCTATTTCTTTTTATCCAAGTGTGATTATTCCATCTGCTTTGAAAAATAAATGAATTGCTGGTGTGGTGGAATGGCAGACACGGCAGACTCAAAATCTGTTGCTATAAGCGTGCGAGTTCAAATCTCGCCACCAGCACCAAAGGTTCATTGGTCAAGTGGTTAAGACACTGGCGGAGGTATGTAGTGTAAATCAGGCACACTGCCGGAGACATAGGTTCAAATCCTATATGAGCCATAGATAATCCTATTTCGTTGTTAAGTGTGGCTGACACTTTCAAAAACAGCCAATATTGCAGGATAGAGAAGTGGTTATCTCGTCAGCCTCATAAGCTGAAAATCGTGGGTTCAAATCCCACTCCTGCAACCACAAAAAATAATAATAAGGAGTTATGATTATGGCTAATGTAAAAACTTGTCCTATGTGCGGACAGAGAATTGCTACATACAAACACAAACTAAATAAGGTTCTTGTTTCTGCTTTGTTCAAATTAAGAGACCACGGCGGAAAAGGTAAGATTGATAATCTTGGTCTTACTCATAGTGAATTTGCAAATATGCAGAAACTTCGCTATTTTGGCTTGGTTGATAAAGAGGGTTGTGTTTATATCCTTAATGAACTTGGTAGAAAGTTTCTTGAAAATAAGGCAAAAGTTCCTGCCGAGGTTTATACAAAGCACGGGCAGCTAATAGGAACTTCCAATATGGTTTATGCAAATCAAGTAGATGCCTATGTTCAAGTAAAAGAAGAATGGAAAGAGCAATCAGCTATGGCATAATATAATTCAAAAAAGAGGATGAGAGTATGAAATACAGTGCATTTGATAAAAGAATGAAAAAGTATGAATTTGTGTCGAGACACTATTTGACAACTCGAACTCCAGTTATTATACGAATTGACGGTAAAGCATTCCATACATTCACAAGAGGTTTTCAAAAACCTTTTGATGATGTGCTTTCTAAAACTATGCAGGAGACAATGAAGTATCTTTGTGAGAATATTCAGGGTTGCGTTCTCGGATATACACAATCCGATGAGATTACTCTTGTTCTTGTTGATTACAGAAATATAGATACTTCTGCTTGGTTTGATTATAATATCCAAAAATGTGCGAGTGTTGCAGCCAGTATGGCAACAATGGCTTTTAATAAATTTTTCAATAAAAGAGCCAATGATTATATAAATTCGGTTTTAGAACTTCAAGATATAGATATTCCACCCGAATCAGAATATATTGAGGTACTTAATAGAGCAATAGATAAAGGGGCAATGTTTGATGCCCGTGTATTTAATATTCCAAAAGATGAGGTTTGCAATAATTTGCTTTGGAGACAGAATGATGCAACCAGAAATTCTATTCAGATGGTTGGTAGAGCATATTTTTCTCATAAGCAGTTAGATAAAAAATCTATAAGCGATATTCAGGATATGCTTATGCTCGAAAAAGGTGTCAACTGGAATAATTGTCCTACGAAATACAAGAGAGGTAGTTGTTGTATTCGTAAGATTGATGAAACAACAGGGAGAAGTAAATGGATTATTGATAATGAAACTCCTATTTTTAAGGAAGATGGTCGAAAGTATGTTAATGATTTAATATACTTGGGAGGGCAATATGAGTTATCGCAGAAGTCAGGAAAGAAATCACAGACTTAAAAAACTTTATAATGAAACCAAGAATTCATATGGTGCTGGTGCTTGGTATGACGAGAAAAAAAGAAGATATATAAAATATTCTTGTGGTGGCAGGAAATATAAAAAGTATCTTAAAAAAATATCAAGCAAGAAAGCACGCAAATATAAAGGCGATATGAGACATTGTGATTATAAGAGAATTTTTGATTATTGGTGGGAGCTATTTTAATGAGAAGATTATTCATAATGCGAAAAGATTTGAATATGTCTCCCGGCAAACTTGCATCCCAAGTATCTCATTGTGCCGAAGCATATTGGACTCGTGGATTAAGGAATTATGCGAAACCTTTGGATGATTATGCCGGATATGAAATTAAAGGAATAATTGATAAAGAAATATTTGAACAATATCTAAATGGTTCATTTACAAAAACCATTTGTGAAGCAAGGAATAAAAATCATTTACTTAAAGCGGTCAAGATTGCACAAGAACTTGGGCTGATAGAGAATGTTCATTATGGTTTAATTTATGACGCTTGTCTTACCGAGCTTACACCAGAAGAAGAAAACGGAACAACACTAACTGGAATTTGGTTTTGTCCTCTTAAAGATGATATGGCTCATTACATAAGTAAAAAATATCAATTATATCATTGATAATATATTGTAAATGATAATTGGAGATTTATCAATGAATATTTATACTACATATTTTGCAAATATTCGCCATTTGCCAGAAAGTATTATACCAGTTTCAATAGCTGGAAAACCGCCCGAAAAATGGGATGGAATTGAGTATAAGAAATTAGCACCTAAATGGAGTTTCTTTTCCGAGTGGGAAAAAACTAAAAATAACGATTATTATATTGAACATTTTTATGATGAAGTATTAAGTAGTCTTACTCCACAAAATGTAATTGATGAACTAAATAAAATTAGTTCTAATAATGATAACAAAGATATTGCCCTTGTGTGTTACGAAATTCCAAGAGATTTTTGCCACAGACATATTGTTTCCGGTTGGTTAAATCGTAATGGATATTGTGTAAAAGAATATATTGATATGAATTCTATAAAAGATACAGATGACGGAATTACACATATCAATATTTATAGTAAAGGCAAAACTGATTTAGGAAAAATGTTAAGTAACTTTTATAAGTTTCCTATACATACAGATGACGGTGATTTTCTATCAGTTGAGGGATATTGGTATTGGTTATCTATTGATGATTCGGTGAGAGAAAGAGAAGAATTACGTTATTTATATGGATTTAATGCTAAAAGCAGAGGCAAAGAAATCTTAAAAGAAACAAATGATGGTAAAAGTAGTAGATTTGAGCCTGACTTTGAAAATAAGATTCTAAAAGCTATTTGGTATAAATTAAGAAGAAATGCAAATCTATTAACACCTGAATATCGGAGATTACCAATAGTTCATTATTATTGTTATGGTGGAAAGGTTGTTGATGTTACAAGTAAATATCAATGGTTGATAGACGGAATTACTAAAATGAGAGATTATTTATAAATCATTATTAAAATGACAGTTTTATTATTAAAAAGGAGATTAAATTATGGCAGCATATAAAAAGAGAACAGAAGGCAATGTTTCAAATGAGAAATTTGCAGAAATTGAATGTGAAATTGAATGTAATATTGCATCAGCAGAAAATGTCAATAATCCAATTTTTATCTTTAGTAAAGTTCAAGATGGCGCAAAGACTTATATTGATAAGAATTACAGCAAAGGCATTCGTATTATTTATAACGGTATGTGGGGAATGGGTACTGCAACCGGTGTAATTATTCCTCACATCAAAGATGTTCAGGTTATCAAAGATAGAGTTGTCATTGTAAGTTTTGCTGATGACTCGCAAGAAAAAGCTGTGCTTGATAGTGCCGATACTTTCTCTTTGGAGCAGGGCATTTCGATTTGCATTACAAAGAAAATGCTTTCAATGGGAACAAACGGAAACGGAAGTTCGGCATATAACAAACTTATTAACCATTGCTTGAAAGTGTATGAGAACAGCCGAAAGACAAAAGAAAAAGCAAAAGCAGAAGAACAGGCTGTAAAAGAAAAGGAAAAGAAAGCAGCAGATAAGGCAAGAGCAAAGAGAATTAAGAAAGCCAACAAGAATCGTGAAAGAGAGATTGAAATTCAAAAAGAAGCATATCTCCGTGCAATGAGAGAATTCGGCGGCAATTCTGCTGTTAATGAATAATTAAGCATAGGGAGTGTGAAATATCACTCCCTTTAATTTATGAGGTAATAGCAAAGAATGATTTATATAACAGGCGATACTCACGCAAATTTCAATAGATTTTCTACAAAGAATTTTCCTGAACAAAAGGAAATGACTAAAGATGATTCTGTGATAATTTGTGGTGATTTTGGTGGAATTTGGAATTATCTTTATTCCGACAAAACAGAAACATATTGGTTAAAATGGCTTGAAGATAAACCATTTACGATATTATTTGTTGATGGAAACCACGAGAATTTTGATAGATTGAGTAAAGAATTTAAGGTTGTTAATTATCACGGCGGTAAAGCTCATAGAATACGTAGCAATATCTATCATCTTATGAGAGGTTATGTATTTGAATTTGAAGGCAAGAAGTTCTTTACTTTTGGCGGAGCAAGTAGTCACGATATTCAAGACGGTATATTAAAAATTGAAGATTATTCAACATTGAGTGATTTGGTTAAGGATTATAATACAAGAACCAGAGCAGGGCAAATGTTGAGAATTGACCACATATCTTGGTGGGAAAAGGAACTTCCATCATACTATGAAATGCAGAGAGGCAGACGGGAATTAGAAAAGGTAAATTATGAAGTCGATTATGTAATTACTCATTGTGCGCCTCAAGATATTGTTTCATATATTTCTCACGGATATTACAAACCTGATATTTTAACAATGTATCTTGGTGAAATAGCTCGTGAACTTAAATTTACCAAGTGGTATTTTGGTCATTATCATAATGAACAAGCCATTATGGATAAATTTATTCTTCACTATGATAAGATTGAGAGGATTATTTAATATGAAAAAGATTATGTCAATGGGTTTAGTTATTATAATGATTGGTCTATGTTTTGTTGGTTGTGCTAAATGTATTGGAACTGAAACAAATGTAGAACAAGTTGAAGTTATTGATACTTACCACAGAAGTGCTTGGATTCAGCCACTTGTTTCTGGCAAAGTACACACATTTATACATCATCCGGCAGTTTATCAAGTAATAGTTTCTTACAATGATGTTGAATATAGAGTTGATGGAAAAGAAACCTATGATAAATACAAAGACCGAGTAGGTGAAACTGTAAATGCTACTATTGAAAAGAATAGTTATGATGATGGAACAGTTAAATATTCGGTTACTGCGTTGGAGTAACGAATATGAAAATTGCAAGGGCAGCTATTAAGTTTTTTGAATTAGATAACCCGAATAAAGAAAGAATTTATTTTGGTTGGAATCACGCAGAAATTTTTCAAAATATGAAAAATGATGGAATTATATATGATAGAACAAATTATGAAATGGGTTTCATAACCAATGAAAGACCAATTCATTTTGTTAATAGAACAGAAGCGGCTAAAATTGCTTTTGAATCAGGACAGACTAAAGAATTACATAATGAATTGTTTTCCGAAGATTTTTGGAAAAACGGTCAATTTGATTATAGTTAGGAGTGTTTTATGAAAGTATTTTATCATTCAGACAATGATGGTAAATGTGCTGGTTATTGGGTAAAAACCTTAAATAAATTAACTGACAACTTTACCGATGAATATATCAAAATAAATTATGGGATAGAATTCCCATTTGACTCTATTGGAAAGAATGAAATTGTATATATTGTAGATTATTCTATTTCTCCGGAAGAAATGGATAAGTTACTTAAAATTACGAGTAATGTCATTTGGATTGACCATCATAAATCAGCAATTGAAAAATATAAGAATTATGATAAAGAAGTTAAAGGGTTAAGGTATGACGGTATTGCTGGTTGTATGCTTACTTATTGTTATCTTTCATTTCTTACTGATGAAACTAAAGAATTTACACCTGAAATGGTTGTGTCAGCTCCGATGTTTACAAAGTTAATTGCGGATTATGATGTTTGGACTTTTGAGTTTGGAGATAAGACAAGAAGATTTCAAAAAGGCTTTGAATTATGTCCACACGAACCAGAGGATAAAATCTGGGATAATTTATGGAGCAATATATTCTGTGAATCAGATGAAATGAATCGGATTATAAAAGCAGGGAAGATAATTATTGAATATAGAAAATGTATGATGGCAGAGTATTGTGAAAATAAGGGATTTGAAGCAATTCTTGAAGATTACAAATGTTTTGCTATCAATATGGCTATGGTTAGCAGTGATGATTTTGTCATTGATAATATAAACGATTATGATATTCTAATTGGATTCTCATATGATGGAGATAATTGGAATTATTCATTGCGTTCCACAAAGGTTGACTGTGCAGTGCTTGCTATGAAATATGGTGGTGGCGGTCATAAGGGTGCAGCAGGATTTAGTAGCCCTGACTTTGTGTTAAGAAAATTGTAAAGGAGGATTACCTATGGATTCGGCAAAGTTTGAAGTTCTTTGTAAGCAAATCGTAATGGATTACGCAAATAAGCATTTAGACAAGAGTGATAATGCTGAAATTACAGAAAATGATGTTTATGTTGTATGGTCTTGTAAGACTCTGCAAAATAACAAAGCCCTATTAAGCACTACACTCCTTGATGGAATGTATTACGAGCTTACATATAACGGCGACAAAAATGAAATATATTTTGATGCCTATAAAAAGTTTGAAAACCAATGTATTCAGATTGTTGAAAAGGTGTAAAATGGCTAACAGCAATTTAGAAGTAGAAGTAACCTGCGGATTAAATATTGATGCTGAAAGTGCAGATTTTGCACTTAAAGCGGTAAATATTTACTGCAATAAAAATGGTTACAGAATTAAAGAAAACTCACTGCCTGATAGATTAGGCAGTCAAATGGCGTTTGTACCACAAGAAGAAGGATGTATTGATTGTTCTGGTTATAGAGAAAATGTCTTATATACAAAGTCGGGCAAAGAAAAGATTGCTTATTTTTGCCCGACTTGTGGTAGAAAACTCCAGTAAATTTTACAAAGGAGGTAGGTTTGAGAGTAGCGAAAATCAAAGGATTGATTTGTTTAGTTGCTGTGCTGGCTGTTATCAGCACAACAGTAATTATAGCAACAGATTCAGAGATTGAACAAAGCGAAAACCAATCCAAAGAAAGTACAGTAATTGTAACTACTCAATTAACAACAGAAGTTACAACTACTAAAAAGGTCGAGGAAACCACAGAAGAAATAATAGAAGTAACAACGGAGCAGGTAACAGAAAAACCGACAGAAGTTACAACGGTTAAACCTACTGCAACAGTTAAGCCGACAACGAAACCTGTGGAAACTACGAAATCAAAAGAAACAGAAGCACAAATAGAAAAATCAGAAACAAGTGAGGCTTTATATTCAGCTTCAAAATTTATGAATATGGGTGTCATTTATTGGAATGGATGGAGATGGACTTGGTATAGCGAAAGAGTTCTCCCTGGCAGTGGTTTGAATATTCCAGGCAGACACGCAGATTCAAGTGGTTACATTTGCGATGGGAATGATTATATTTGTTTATCTTCTTCGTCTTTAAGCAAAGGTACAGTGATAGCCACACCATTTGGTAAGAGTGGCAAAGTATATGATACCGGTTGCGCAAGTGATACCATAGATATTTATGTAAATTGGTAAAATAAAGAATGATGACATAATAGGTGGTCGGTTAAATGTTTTGGGTAGGATTTGGAATAGGCGTAACGATTGGAGTAATACTTGGAATTATGTGCATAGCTGATTGGTTTCGTAATCTTAAATATATTTCTAACGAAAAGAAAATGGAATAGATTGGAGGTGTTGAGTGTATGAGTCAGATGTATTTTATAGCTGACTTGCATTAGCATTTTAGCCACGAAAATTGTCTCTCATTTGACAATAGACCATTTAAGACGATTGAAGAACACGATACCGAACTTATAAGACGATGGAATGGAACTGTCGGATTTGACGATGATGTATGGATTCTCGGAGATATTAGTTGGGGTAACACAACAAAGACTATTGAGGTATTCAGTCAATTAAATGGAAACAAACATCTTTGCATAGGAAACCACGATAGAAAACTACTTAAAAGCAAGAATATCAGAGACTTGTTCATTGAAATCGTTGATTACAAAGAAATCAAAATTAACGGCAATGACATTATTTTATCCCACTACCCTATACCTTGTTTTAACCGACACTATTATGGTGCTTACCATTTTTACGGACACGTTCATAATTCATTTGAGTGGAATATGATGCAGAGAGTTAAATATGAAATGGTTGCTCTCTACGACAAGCCCTGCAATATGTTTAATGTTGGTTGTATGATTCCTTATATGAATTATACGCCGAGAACATTTGAAGAAATAATTCATAGTGAGGATAAAGAAAATGTATGATAGATGTGTGAGTTGTGGAGCTTATGTTCCCGAAGGCAGAATGGTTTGTCCGAGTTGTGAGGCAAAGGCTAAAGAGTAAACTATTAAAATAAAGAAAATGCCTTTATGGAGAAAGATTATTGCTTTCTTTATGGGTATTATAATGTGTTTTACATTTGCCGCTTGCTCCAACCAAAAGGTTAAAGAGACAAAAGAAACAACTAAAATTGAAAATGCTATCGTTGATATAAGAACTTCTGAGGGTAGTTTATTATTCAACTTTTTCTGATAAGGAGATAAAATATGAGCAAACCATATGATGTAGGTGTTATTTGTGGCAGATTTCAAACTTTTCATATCGGTCACGAATCACTTGTTGATACGGCGTTAAAACTGTGTGATAGGGTGTTAATTTTGGTCGGTTCTTCGCAGGAATGTGGAACAGAAAGAAATCCACTAAACATTGACACAAGAATAAGAATGTTGAGAGCTATTTACGGTGATGATGGCTCAATTATTATTAAGGGTATTTCTGATTTAACGAATGAAAATGATATTAGACCTGAATGGGGTCGATACTTACTTGATAATATTGACCGTTATATTTATAAGACGCCTGAACTTATGATATACGGTAATGATGAAAGCCGGTCTCGATGGTTTGACCCAGATGATATTAAGGATGTTACAGAAATTATTGTAAGCCGTGGAAAAATACCTATTTCGGCTACACAAGTAAGAGCCTTAATGGTTGCCGATAATCGCAGAGAATGGCAAAAATGGGTTAATCCAAAATTACACAAGATGTATGACGAAATTCGGAGAGAGTTAATGAGTGTTCCATTTTACGCTTCGGAAGAATACATTGAGTCTATAAAAGAGGTGATGTAAATGGATAGATTAACTTATAAATCACTTATGGGAGATTATGGTTCTGCAAAAGCATTTGAAGATGAATATTCGGAAAGATGTGCATTGAGAAACGCCCTCGGAAAGTATGAAGATTTAGGTTATACACCAGATGAATTAAAAAACATAATCAAACAGAGTCAGTGTGACATTGCACAACATATTGAAAACTGCGAAGATTGTGGTTTCTGTAATAAAGGAGAACAGAATAATGAGTGAATTTGTAAAACCTAAAACAGAATATGTTGCAGACAAGGATTATGTTGAGAAACTTGTTAATGTTCATTTAAAAAAGGACTTACACGGAGATGAGGAAATTTGCCAAGTTTGTCACGGCACAGGGCTTGTTATTCGTGAAAATCCTTATGGATTAAGAGATGACCCTGACAAAAGCAGAATGTTTCCTTACTCTCATCAGACTTTGGATTTTTGCCCACATTGTTTTAATGGTATTATCCACCGTTGTAATCTTTGCGGTGGTATCATTCAACGTGGATATACAAGACATAATTGCGAACAACAAAGGGAGTTAGAAAGCAAGCAATTAGATGAACGGAGAGCCAAAGCATTAAATGATGCAGAACTTGTACCACCCGAAATAATTAAAAATATGGAATATTTCTTTTCTGACGAGTATGGAAGAAATGACGGTTTCTTTATGGATTGGGATGATTTCTTTGAGTATTGGGCAGAAGAACACGAACCTTCAGATATAAGACCTGAATTTGTATGGTCAACCGAGCCTGTTAAAATTAACATTGATGCACAAGAAATAGTTGAAAATGCAACAGAGAATTTGTATGAGGATGCATTCTATGATATTCCAAGCAAAAAAATCATTGAATTACAGGATTACCTTAATAAATGGTGTAAAGAATGTGGTGTAGGTATAACATATTTTAAGGGTAAATATAAGGTAAGGATTCCGTGGGAGGATTACGATGAGTAAAGTTATTACCAGAAAAAGATACATAATCGTCCGTAATGGTACATATATAATGTGTGGACTTGCGAGGAAATATTATTTCAAACCTATTGATGATATAGGTGATATACAGATTAAGACTTATTCAAGCGAGAAAAAGGCTATTGCTGGTTTTGAAAGAAGTTGGCATCGTAAAATAGGTGATGAATACCAAGTTGTTGAGGTTGAGGAAGTTATTAAGGTAAAAGATGATTTATATTCGGGGGAAAAACCGATAGCGGTGAGCAATGGGAACAATTAACACTGAATATTTGAGGATATAATAATGAATGAAAATAGAGTAGAGGAAGTTAAATCCCTCGTCAAAAAGTTAAATAAGTACAGAGATGAATACTATAACAATAATAATAGTATCATTTCTGACAGAGAGTATGATGAACTCTTTGATAAACTAATTGTTTTAGAACGAGAGACAGGATGTATATTCTCAAATTCACCGACACAATCTGTTGGTTATATGAGCTTGAGTCAGTTACAGAAAGTCAAACATAGCCATCCTTTATTATCTCTTGGTAAGACAACAGATATTGATGAGTTTATTAAGTATTTCGGCAACAAAGATTTTCTTATTATGGCAAAACTTGATGGGCTTACTTGCTCCTTGACATATGACAATGGCAAACTCATAAGAGCCGAAAGTCGTGGTGACGGTGAAACCGGAGAAGATATTACCCACAATGCAAAAGTATTTTCTAATCTTCCAACAGAAATTCCGTTTAAGGGTAAACTCGAAATTGATGGCGAGTGTATTATTACTTATGATGAATTTGAACGTATCAAAGCAAGAGAAAATACAAAATATAAAAATCCACGAAATCTTGTAAGTGGTTCAGTACGTCAGTTGAATAGTGAAATTGCTGCAAAACGGAATATCAAGTTTATAGCTTGGAGGCTTCACGAAGCAGAAAATGTTGGTATTCAGTATCATTCTGAAGGTTTTGATTTTCTATCAAATCTTGGTTTTGATGTAGTACCTTATTATACCAATAGTTTTAATACTATTGAATGGATTAAAGATGAATGCGAAACCAAACAGATTCCGATTGATGGAATAGTAGGAATGTTTGATGATATTGAGTATGGAAATTCTCTTGGTAGAACAGGACATCACCCAAGACATTCTCTTGCATATAAATTCTATCAAGAGGAAAACGAAACGGTTTTGCTTAACATTGAGTGGTCAACGAGCAGAACTGGTCTTGTAAATCCTGTTGCAATTTTTGAGCCTGTCGAGATTGATGGAACTACTGTATCTCGTGCTACTCTTAACAATGTAAGTATTATCAAAGAGCTTGAACTTGGTATTGGTGACATTGTAACCGTTGTTAAAGCAAATCAGATTATCCCGAAAATCACACAAAATCTTACAAGAAGTAATACATACCAAATACCTTCAGTATGCCCGTCTTGTGGAAATCCTGTGACGATAAAGAATGATAATGGTAGAGAAATGCTTTACTGCACAAACAGACATTGTAAAGCAATTCTTCACGATAAAATTTCAAACTTTGCTACAAGGGAAGCAATGAATATTGTAGGCATATCAGAAGAAAGGTTACGCTCCCTTATGGATATGGGTTATATTACAAGTTTTGAGAGCCTTTATCACCTTAAAGATTATCGTAATGAAATTGCAAAAGCAAAAGGTTTTGGTGAATCAAGCATTGATAAGATTATCAATGCTATTGAAGTTAGTAAAAAATGTCAGTTAATCAATATTATTATTGCTATTGGTATTCCGGGAATTGGTAAATCAGCAGCAAGAACGATAGCTGAATATTGTGAAGAAACAGGAGCAGAAAATACATTTCAAGAGTTTATCAATTTTGCAATGTCAGGATTTGATTGGAGCGTATTGCAGGAAATCGGACAGACAACAAGTGATAATATCAATTCATATGTTGCAGATAATTATGAAGATATTCAACCTCTTGTTAATATTCTTCACATTAAAAAACCACAAAAATCCGATTTAAGCCAAAGATACAAAGGCAAAACATTTTGTATTACAGGAAAATTAGTTGAATTTGACAACCGTAATGCTCTTGTGTATGATATTGAAGCAAAAGGTGGAACGGTAGTTTCTTCCGTGACTTCTAAAACACAATATTTAATTACAAATGATAAGACTTCTGGCAGCTCTAAAAATAAAGCTGCTGAGAAGTATGGAACAAAGATTATTTCTGAACTTGAATATATAATGGGAAATTTCTAAAAATAAGAAATAATTTTGAGAAAAACGATTGACATACATTAAATCCTATGATATACTTTAGATAAAGTTGAAAAGAGGTGAAAATATGAAAGCAAAAATTGAGCTATCAAATATTACTGCCGTTAAAAAGTTTACCGATATAGTAAGCACAATTGATTGTGATGTGCGACTCATAGGTAAAGATGAAAATGGAAATGATTGGGATATATCCGCAAAGTCATTACTTTGTTCTTTGATTATGGCACAGAGAGAACAGTCTGAAAGAGAGCATACTGCTCACGAAGTAGATTGGAATACAATATGGTGTGTTTGCGAAAAGGATATTTATTCGGCAATTAGCGAATTTGTTGTTACTTAAAAACATTATCGAGCAACACAAAAACAATACATAAAATATCATTTTTATTACTCATAATGTACCTTAAACTCCCTATATTGCTATTTTTTTATGATGACTATAATTGTAATATTAGAGCAGACCAAACAACGATTGGAACAATAACTTCAACGATAGGTCATAGTGCTTTAAGGAATTCATATAAATTGATAGAAATGCAATAATTTTTATTATTAAGAAATAATATTGAGAAATACATAAAAGGAGAACTTATGGATTTATTGGCAATGAGTAATTATATAATTTGCAAACCATATTCTTTTCCAAAGGAAGGATAATGAAAATGAAATGTAAATATGAACAAAAAAGCAAATCTTGGTGAGAAATATATCAAGTGTGGACGTGACGGTTCAATCCGTCATTATCCCTGCCATTGTAATAAACACCAGCCGACATTGTGGGAAAAGCTCAAACGAAGTTTGGCTTGTGATGAGGGTATAAAATGATTGTAAACAGAGTATGGGCTATGCCTAACTGCAAAACATTTAGTATTCCGCCAATAAAAGAACTTGTGGTGAGATACACCGCCAGGGGGTAAAAACAAAGTAATTGTTGACCCATTTGCAAATGGTTGTCATATAGGAACGATTACTAATGACTTAAATCCAAAATTTGATACTACATATCATTTAGATGCTTTAGACTTTTTGAAGTTGATAGAAAGTGAATCTGCTGATGTGGTTTTATATGACCCACCATATTCGCTTCGTCAAGTAAAAGAATGCTATGAGGGTGTTGGTATCAAAGTAACCGCAGAACATACAAAAGCATCTTGGAGAGCAAAACATCTTGATGAGATTGCTCGTATTCTTAAACCGAATGGAGTTTGTCTTTCTTTTGGTTGGAATACAAATGGTGTTGGCAAGAAAAGAGGATTTGAAATAATTGAAATTCTTGTTGTTGCCCACGGCGGCAGCAAGAATGACACATTATGTACTGTTGAAAAGAAGGTTACATATGATTCAGATTCGACATAGAGGACAATTATTAAAACATAATGAGCTTAACGAGATTGCGAATAATTACATATTAACAAAACACGCAAAAGAAATGATTGACAAAAGATGCCCCAACCTAAATATAAAACATTCAATTAAACATCCTATTTTGGCTTATTTTAATACAGATGGTAGTGTGAATATTGCAATAAATGGTTTTGAGTATTTAGTAGTATCACTTGATAGATTCCCGTATAAAATTATCACATTCAAAGAGAAATCACACAATGGTATAAATATTTATTTCAAAAGATATTTAGCTCAAATGGGATATTGCAGAAAATTATTTCAGTAAGAGGTTTTTGAAATGAAATATCAGATGATGACATTAACGACCATTCACAAAATTGGTTGTCTAATGATTACATAAATGGAGTCATTATTACAAACTATGAAACGCTGGATTTTAACAATAGAGGAATTTAATACAAAACCTTTAATTTATGCTGAAACTGCTGAAAAAGCAAGACAGGTTTTTAGCTCTGAAAATGTTACAGATATTCAACCATATACAGATATGTCCTATCTTGATACTATTCAAGAGTTAAAAAGCAAATCTGAACTTTTAGTAATACACAAAATTCCTCAAAATAGAACAAGAGAATGGTATAAGTATCAATTACAAGATGGTATGTTACGATTTAGGCTATATAAAGACAATGCTGATGATTTGTATTATGACATTGTTGAATATCAGTTTATGTCAAATGATAGTTTAGTTTATCCTATAACATTTACTTATTCTAATCCTGCCGAAGTTTATGAATTATTTTTTACAGCACCGCTTTTTTGCGAAGTGGTTTCATATAGATTTTACGGTCAGCCAAAATTATCAAAACCAGCAGAATTAAAAGGAGTAAAGCAAAGTTTTTCAGCGGATTGGATTCCAAACAAGTGTAAGTGTCAATGTGTTGTAAAAGGTGATGACCTTTGGATTAAACACAGGGATTTCTTTTCACCCTTACATAGACCATCTGACCCAAGTGACAATGGAACGCCCTTGGTATATCGTGCCAAAAAGTATTTTGGTATTGATTTAAGTAACAAAGAAAAGTTTTGTTATTCAGATTGTTGGGGCGAAATCATATTACGAAATGAAGCGTGGATTGTATTCCGAAATTTTGGTCAGGTAATACGCCGAGATAGACAATCACCAATTCAAAATATGATTAAAGCATTTTCAAATAGTGATTTTTGTATTAAACACTCAATATCACAATACGATTTGAGCAATGGTAATTGGGAAAGATTTTTTGAAAATGTATGTTGTAATTATAAAAAGTATGTCAAACAAGGAGATACATAAATGAATAATCAACTTATCGAAGAAAATCTGTTAGGTGTTTAACTAATTTTATGTGTAGAAACTGGAGTTATATATAACAGTATGAGAGAAGCGGAACGTTTAACAGGAACAAATTATAAACGAATAAGCGATGTTTGTAATAATAAATATGGGCGTAAAGCGCAGGTGGATATACTTGGTGCTTCGTTGAAAATGAAAGGAGTTGATTATATGTCTTTCTATTACAGCAATGAAATTGTTTTTAGAGGACATCCCTGACAAAGTTTGCGACCAAATAAGTGATGCACTTCTTGATGCTTTTTTGAAACAGGATAAACATAGCAGATGCGGCATTGAAACTGTCGGCGGCAAAGGAAAAATATTCGTAACAGGTGAAGTAACTTCAAGAGCATTAGTCAATGTAACAAACATTGTTAAAGAAGCTCTTCGTGATGTTGGATATGACCCAAATAAATATGAAGTTATTGATAACATCGGTAAACAGTCACCTGATATTGCGCAGGGCGTTGATACTGGAGGTGCTGGAGACCAAGGAATGATGTTTGGGTATGCGTGCAGAGATACAGTGGATTACATTCCTACGGCAATGGCTATCCTTCAAGATTTATCGGCATTCTATGATAGACTTGTCAAAATTGATGACAGATTTCTCCCTGATGGCAAGGCACAGATAACAGGGTTCTATGATGAAAATAACAAATTGGAGTATATAAAGGATTTTATTATCTCATATCAGAACAAAGAAACAAATCGAGCAGAGACAGATAAAATTCTTACTGACTACTGTGAGACACTTTGTTCAAATTATGGAATTGCAATCAGGGAGTTTCACATCAATCCGACAGGTAAATTCTTAATCGGTGGTTTTGATGGAGATGCAGGTCTAACCGGCAGAAAAATTGTAGTTGACAATTATCAGTCTTTTGCAAATGTCGGAGGTGGTGCATTCTCTGGTAAAGACCCAACAAAAGTTGACCGTTCGGCAGCGTATAAGGCAAGACAGCTTGCAATCGAATGTCTTGATACATTACCTGATGTCAACTGGTGCGAAATTCAGATTTCTTATGCAATAGGTATGGATAAACCTCTTGGAATTTATGCAAAGACAGATAAGGAAGTAATTGATATACCGGATTGTTTCTATGATGAATGCACACCAAAAAGGATTATCGAAGATTTGCATTTGATAGATGGAACATTTAAGTTTAATGATACTGCAAAGTTTGGGCACTTTGGTCATTCTGAATTTCCGTGGGAGTCAAGATAATGTCAATATTTGAACAATCGAAAATTCGAGGTTATAAATTCCTCGATAGGTGCATTACCTTATCGAACTACATAATTACTTTTTATATTGAGGATATGGTTTCCGCTAAAACGATGCTTGACGAAATCATTGAATACTATAAGAAAGTGACTTATGACTGTGAGATAAAATCTATTGCTGAAGGTGAGCAAATTAAGATTGAGTTTTTCAATGGTAGCATTATCAATCTAATAACCAAAGAGAATATAATTTCTGAAATTTGTTCACAAGTTATTTTTATGGATTCTCGAATAAGAGAAACATATATTCAAGAAGTTATTAAGCCGAAAATCGACCAATATGTTCTCGGAGATGGAAATGCAATACTCAATCCAAAACTAATATACTTACAATTTGTATAAATGAAAGGAAATTATTATGAAAAAGAAAAGAATTGTTTCAATCTTAATGGTTGTTCTTGTTATGTTTTCTGTTTGCTGTTTATTTACTGGATGTGTAGATAACACAAGTGAATCAGAAAATACTAAAACAGCTATGAAAAGTTCCGGAGAAATTGTTGATAATCAACCTGCTCCAATAGATTTATCTTATTCTCTTGAAAGATACAATGTCATAAAAAGAGCCTATTGGGTAAATGGTCAAAGAGAAAAAGCAATGTCTTTACCCTGTGAAGTTGAAAAACCCCTTGGCTATATTGTTTTGTTCTCTGAAAATGGCTCTGTTGTTGGAAGATTTGTTGTTGATGGTAAAGTATCAAGTTTGAACAGTTACCTATTCCCTGCCGAATATCCACAGCATATCCATAATGAAGATGGAAATGGAAAATGTTATTATGACTTGGTTGAAATCGCAGGTATTGATGGATGTTATGGTGAAAATGTGCCGGGAATATTCTTCTTTACTACCGATGGAAAATATATTGAATGGACTGGAGATTTCTTATTTAGTGATATTCCATTTGAAGTTGACGACCCTGTTTTATCTATTGATGGAGGAAGTAAATAATGCGTAAAACGGTAATTACAGTATTGATAGTTTTGGTTTGTATTCTTATTATCGGATTGCCTATATATTTTACTGCAACTCCAAGTGGTGTTTCAGCTTGGAATAATTGGTTTGGTACAGTTCAAAAAGCAGATGATGATACCAACTATGAAACATTAAAAAAGGTTGAAGATACTTGTCGTTCTATGATTTCTTCTTATAATTCGGATAAACTCACTTATGAGCAATATAAAGATTCTGATGATGAAGAAAAACAAAATTGGGCTGAACAAGCAAAGACGAGGGCTAATAAGACAGCAAGTACATATAACAATTATATTCTTAAAAATGATTATATATGGCAGAATAACATTCCTGCTGATATATATAGAGAATTGCCATACATTGATTAAATGCTTGGAGGATTAAAAATGGCTAAAGAAAAAGGTAAATTCAGTTTGAAATTAACAGCAATTATTCTTGCTATTATTGTTGCCGTTTCAATGATGTTTGTATTCGGTTTCAATGGCGTTAAAAACAAGGCGATTTCTTACGAAGAACAAATCAGTACGGCGCAGTCTGACATTAAGGTTCAGGAAAAGCGCAGAGCAGACCTTATACCTAACCTTGTTGATTGTGTTAAACAGTATGATAAGCACGAATATGAAACCCTAATGGCTGTCGTTGAAGCAAGAGGCACATCGTCTGATAATTCTGTGAATGAGATTCAGACTATGATTAACGCAGTTGCAGAGGCTTATCCAGAATTAAAGAGCAATGAAAACTACAAAGAATTGATGTCGGAACTTACAACCACAGAAAATTTGATTGCAAATTATCGAAGTAATTTTAATAAGTTTGTTAAATCTTATAATCAGTATGTAAGGCAATTTCCAAACAGTAATATTCTTGATATGCTCGGCTATGAGGTAATTGAATATTCATACTTAAATTATGATGTATCGGAAGATGCACCAACAAATCTTTTCGGAGATTAACCTATGGATAAGAGGTTAGTAACCAAGCGTGAAGTCCTTTTTAGTATTATCATTATTGCTGTAATGCTTGTGTTTGGTTTTATGATTTCATCCGGAATAAGTAATTCTTTAATGAATGATTATCAGGAATACAACACAGCGTTGCAGATAGATAATAACAAAGATGTATTTCAACACGGTATGAGAACAAACATAGGTAATGCTTTCGTATATGGTGAACTTAAAGCTATTGATACAGTTTCTTACAATGAAATTGAGGGAGACTTTTCCTACATAAAGAAAGTCAAAGAGAAATATACAAGACACACAAGCACGGTAACAAAAACGAGAACAAACTCAAAAGGCAAAACCGAAACATATACGGAAACAGAAGAATATTATACTTGGGATTATGTTAGCCAAGAATCAAAAAGCTCTACAAAGATTGATTTTATTGGTGTTGAGTTTCCTTATGATACAATTCATTTACCAAGTGAAAGAGAAATAAAAACGATATATATAGATGGTGATTGGTGGCATTCATCAGGAGATATAAGATATGTGTATTATGCTGCTCCTGCCGAATGTAAAGGAACGCTATACGCTGTACTTAAAGATAATACAATTTCTAATGTTCACTTTTATTATGATAAGAATATTGAAGATACAATCGAAAACCTTGAGTCCGAATGGCAGATAATAGTTTTTTGGATTTTTTGGATATTACTTATAGGTGGATTGGTAGTAGGTTTTTATGTCATTGATAATAAGTGGCTTGAAGATAAAAAGAAATAATTAAAGGAGATTAAGAAATGAATATGTTCAATGGTATGTTTGGCAAAGTAGCCAACGGAATGTGCAGACTTTCAATGAACGGTGAGGTTGCCGTAAAGACAAGTGATGGTTATAAGACTTATAATATCAAGAAAAATAGACTTACAAATTGCAATAACTTCGTTTTCAATCTTGGTGAGGAATTTTTCTTTGTAATTCCTACTAATAAAGTTGAAGCTGGCGACATTATTCTTGTATCAGGCAAGCCAAAGTGTGTTATTGCAGTAAATAATGATACAATTAAGGTCATTGATTATGAGGATTCAACTGTTAAGGACATTCTTCCAGAACGCCACGTTTTTATGGGTAATACATATTTTTACGGCAAGATTGTTTCAATGTTCGGAAACGACTTGATGAAGGGTAAAAAAGGTATGGGCAAAATGATGTCCTATATGATGATGTCTGAAATGATGAAGGGCAGCAATGGCGGAACAATGGGTGATAATGGTATGGCTTCAATGCTTCCATTTATGTTGCTTGGTGGCGGAAATAGGTTTACCGATATATTTGATGGTATGTTCGATTCCGATAACAATGATGAAGAAGTAACAGAAGATAAGGAGGCAGAATAATGGGTTGCGGAACTTGGACTACAAGTGATTATACAATTTACTCAAAATCTGTTGGTAGAACTGTTCTTGATGACGGTAATTTAGATAAGAGTTATTCTGCACAGGATTTATTTAAGTCAAGATGTATTCAACCTGAATTAGACCCTTATAATGTAGTTCGTCAGTGTTGTGATTCAGACGAACATCCTAATACAATCCCAGTTATTCTTGCTCTTGATGTTACGGGTAGTATGGGTAGTGCTGCCGCAGAAGTCGCAAAGAAACTCAATGAGGTTATGACAAGACTCTATGAGGAAGTAACTGACGTGGAATTCCTTGTTATGGGTATTGGCGATTTGGCTTATGATAATGCACCTATTCAGGCTTCACAGTTTGAATCAGATGTTCGTATTGCCGAGCAGCTTGATAAAATTTATTTTGAAAGAGGTGGTGGCGGTAATTCATTTGAGTCATATACTGCTGCGTGGTATTTTGGATTAAAACACACCGACCTCGATTGCTGGAAGCGTGGTAAGAAAGGCATTATCATTACAATGGGAGATGAATCATTAAATCCTTATCTTCCTGCAAATAGATTAAGTGCCGTAACCGGAGATTCATTGCAGACTGATGTTGAAACAGAAACACTTTATAAGGCGGCAAGTGAAAAATTTGATATTTACCACTTGGCTATTGATGATACTGCTACAAGTTATTCTTGGCATAAAGATGGTATTAACAATACTTATAGCAAGTATCTTGATAACAAACATTTCCTTACTGTTGGATTGAATAATATTGCAAGCACTATTGTTAATATTATAACCAATGCAAAAGATGAGGAAGTTGCAAATACAAATACTGAAATTTCTTGGTGATAAATAATGAGTAAAGTTAAGGTCAAAGTAGTAATAGGTAGTAATTATGGAGATGAAGGAAAAGGATTGGCAACACATTTTTTCTCTCAATCCGCGAAAAATAAGTGCTTAAATGTTTTATTTAATGGAGGATGTCAACGAGGTCATACTGTCGAACTTAAAGATGGCACAAGGCATATTTTCCATCATTTTGGAAGTGGCACATTTGATAATGCTCATACATACTTTGACCAAAACTTTATGGTTAATCCTGCAATCTTCATTCAAGAATATAATGAGCTTAAAAAATATGGCATCAAACCTATATGTATGATTTCTCCTAAATGTAGAGTAAGCACTATGTATGATATGTTTATCAATCAAATTGTTGAAATACATAGAGAGAATAAAAGACACGGTTCTTGTGGTTATGGTATTTGGGAAACACAAAAAAGGTATGATGATGGTGTTTTTGCATTAGATTATAACCAACTATCTCATATGAATGATAAAGATGTTGTAGATTATCTACATAATATAGCAAATATTTATTTACCTAAAAAATTATTTGAATACGGAATAACAGAAATTCCACAAGAGTATCAAGAGTTGATAAAGTCTAAAGGGTTAATTGAACATTTCGTTAGTGATTTAAGAGAAATGCAATATATAACTTTTATGTGTGATTTCGATAGAATCCGAAATAAGTATAATACCATTATATTTGAGGGTGCGCAAGGTCTTGAACTTGATGAGAATAATTTAAAAGCATTGCCATACATCACAGCAAGTAATACTACTTCTTATACACCCATTCAAAGAGTTAATGATTTTGATTGCGATGTTGAAATTTGTTATATTACAAGGTCTTATTTTACCAGACACGGAGCAGGAACATTACCAACAGAATGTGATAAGTCGGATATAAATGAAGATATAACTGACCTTACAAACTGTTATAACGATTACCAGCAAACAATAAGGTATGGAATGTTTGATTATGATGAGTTTATCAATAGAGTGAAAGCTGATATACAAAGAGCAAGAGAAAAAATCAGCGGAACAAAAACTTCTGTTATGATTACTCATTTGAATTATACGGATAATGAAATTGCAGGTAATTGTAAAATTCAAGATTTGTTAAAACATTTCGATAATATATATTTATCTAATACAAAATTTTCAGAAGATATAAAGAGAACCAACAAAGGAAGTACAATACATTGATTAAAATTAACACCCCCTGCCAAATCTTATATGTGGAGAGTGTTTAACAGAATTAAGCAAAATACCAAACGAGAGCATTGATTTAATTGTAACAGACCCACCTTATAAAATTACTTCTCGTGGGAACGCCGGAAATTCAGGTGGTATGTTACAAAAGAAAATCAATATGCAAGGTCAAGTATTTAAGCATAATAACATTGATTGTTCAGAATATGCATCGGAGTTTTATAGAATATTAAAAGATGGCAGTCATTGTTATGTAATGACTAATCATATCAATCTTATTCATATGTTGAACACTTTTACTGATTTAACGACAGAGGAAGAAAAAGACAATGGCGTTAAGCCCTATGGTTTCCATTTTATTAAGTCTTTGATATGGGATAAAGGAAACAAAATAATGGGTCAATTCTATATGTCACAGTTTGAATACATATTATTTTTCCGCAAAGGTCGTGGCGTAAGAATTAACCATTGTGGAACGAGCGATATTTTATCTATACCAAACATCAAATTAAAAAGTATTGACGGAAAGAATTTACACGATACTGAAAAGCCTGTTGAGTTGATGAAAATATTGATTGACAATTCTTCTCAACAAAACGGTATAGTATTAGACCCATTTATGGGTATAGGTAGTACAGGCATTGCTTGTAAAGAGCTTAACCGACAATTCATAGGTATAGAAATAGACCAACAATACTACAATATTGCACAGGAACGAATTAAAGGATAAAATGACTGAAATAAAGTTACCTTATACACATCTTCTTTATGTTAGAAAATATTCTATCATTACCAATGATTATGAACTTTTTATCGTTGGTGTGAATACTAAAGATATTTTTCATACTATGGGAGAATATTTGTATCGAAGCGAAACACAAGTCAAGAGAATAGACAAAGTAGAATGCACACAAGAAAAACTTGACTTTTGGGCAAAAGAAGGATATGAGATTTATGAATTTAAGGACAAGTACATTGTTAAAAATAAAAGGGAAGAAGAAAATGCAGATTACCATTGATAGTGCAAATATAAAAATTGAAAATGGAAAGGTTACTATTGACCTTAATCCAGAGCAACTTGCAGCATTAACTTGTTCTAATAAAGTTGAATTATCAACACTAAAACCAGGAGATGAATTTAAGCTCGGAGATGAAGTATTCATTGTAATGGAACATACTGATAAAGGAACAAGAGTTATTTCAAAAGAGTTTGCTTATAAAGAAGTAAAATTCGGCGATAATTCAAATTGGAATACATCTCCTATTCGTAGAATGCTCAATAATGAGTATTTCGAGAAGATTGCAGCTATCATCGGCGGAGAAAACAATATTATCTCTATGGATAGAGACCTTACTTCTCTCGATGGTTTGGATGATTACGGAACTTGCACCGATAAGGTAAGTCTTTTAACCGCTATGGAATATGCAAAGTATCATAAGATTCTTGGTTTGAAATCCATCTATCCTGATTGGTGGTGGCTTATTACTCCCGCATCCACTCCGAGTAATAACTACGCTCGTCGCGTTTGCTATGTCGGTTCCAGCGGCATTCTTGACCAGAATGGCTGTGACTGTGCCTGCGGTGTGCGCCCATTTTTGAATCTTGAATCTTCTATCTCGGTTCTTTTGAATAAGGATTAACGACTATCTATCCATTCACGGAATTGTGATAATACGATTGTTTCAAGACGAGAAGTTTGAAAAGTATTTCTTCTTGACAAGAGCATTTCAAAACGCTTAAATCGCTGATTTGCTAAATCAATAGGAAGCCCGGAAAGGCTACTCATTTCTTCCGCAGATTTAACACCTAATTCTTTGAAAATAATCATAGGCGCAAGAATTCTAATAGCAAGGTATCTTGGAAATTCAGGATTCGCCATTCCAAAGATTTTCAAGATACATTCGGCAACGGAAAGAGTATTATCATATAAAGATTTAGAATTGTCAATTAAGTGTTGTAAATCATAAAGAGTAGCAATAGCATTTATATCAACTGGCAACCGTGAAATATTTGCATCAATGAGTAAATCCCACGCTAAATTTCGTATATGTTTATATTCTTGTTTTGTCATAAAAAACACCTCATAGAGATTGTTCCCTATGAGGTGTAAAATATAACGAATATATTATATTGTTAATAACTACCTTTTTGTTTATAAAGTTTAACAATATCATTTTCCCAGGCAGTTTTGCGATGATATTGTTTCCATTTTAAGTATTTTTTATAACGATAAAGAGAGGCTTCTGTTGATAACCCGAAAACATTTTGAACATCTAAAGGCGATTGAACATTTAGATATTCATAAAGAGGAAACGGAGATAATATTGTTGCGGCAAAATAATCAGCTTCATTTTCAAATTCAGAATTTTCTGCGCACATAAAACTATTCTCCGATAATTTTGAATAAGCAGATGCAGAGTGGTGTTTGCAAAGAATATGCCCTATTTCGTGACTACAAGTCCATAATTGCCGACCGACATTGTTATTGCCTTGTGTTGACTGATTGCAAAGAATTAAATATCTATCCTGTGAAATATCATAATGAGTGCAACCGGACTTGCTTTCGCACATTTGGATAACATCATTTATTGAACAATTATTTATTTTAGCGAATTTCCGATATGACATATATCTACAATTCGGAATGAGTTTAATTACTTCTTGAATATCTAAAGGAAATGTGATTTGTGGCAACATAGAATATATTTTCAACACCAAATTGTTTATATAGATATATCTAACCATTAAGTGTTATTATCCTCCTCAAAGGCGTAATCGAAACCAACTTTAAGCATTCGCATCATTCGTTCTCTATCTTGTTGAGACATTTTTTGTCTTGCTCTTTGAAAAGATATAATATCATCATCTCCAAGCAATTCAGAAGCAGAACCTTTTATATCTGTTCTACCGAGTAAATAATCGACTGACACATCGAAATATGTGGCAACTTTGATTATTTTATCAACGGATGGAGAATAAGTTGATTTCCATTTTTGAATTGAAGATAATCCTACTCCTAAATCATTTTCAAGTTTGTTGACAGAAATACCTTTTTCAATACATAATTCTTTGATTCTTTGATATAATACAGTTTCCATAACTTTCTCCTTATTGGTAGCAATTTCTTGAAATTGTGTTGACATCAAGAAAATAATCTGATATAATGAGTCATAGTTCAAGAAAATACAACTAAATTTACTTGTATTATACGCTGAATTTTCTTAATTGTCAAGATGATATGGAGGATTGAATAATGTATTACGCAACATATAAAGGAATAGGAATTAGTGACATTACTGCATTTGAGTCGGAGCAGGAAAGAAATGAGTGGGTTGAATTTAAGGACGATTTTAGTTTACTCTGCGGAGCGACAAAAGAAAATTCAACTTTTGAGCGACAAATACTCACGAACAAAAGAGAAATTGAAAGAGTAGTTAATAACAAAAAAATTAAGAAAATTATAGATACATATAACCCGAAACAATGGTGGTTTTTAAGGAGTATAGTATAATGGCAATTAAAGGTGCAATCATAGGAGATATTATAGGTTCTCAATATGAGTTTCGTAAGCCTATGGAATTTGACAATAAAACGGCGATTTTATTATCAGAAAACTGCAAATTTACAGATGATACGGTGTTATCATTGGCAACTAAATATGCTATTAAACACAATATAAGTTTTGCCGAAGCCTATAAGTTTTTCGGATTGAAATACATAGATGCCGGATATGGTGGTTCATTTCGTGAATGGCTTAATAGTGATACCAATGAACCTTATGGTAGTTATGGCAACGGTTCTGCTATGAGGGTATCTTTTGTTGCAGATTATTATGATAGTATGCAAGATGTTGTTGAGAATGCAAGCAAAACAGCAGAATGTACTCATAATCATCCTGAAGGAATAAAGGGTGCTGTTGTAGTAGCAATGTGTATTTGGATGGCAAAACACGGAATTTCAAAAGAAGATATTTTGAATTATGCTATTGGTCAATATCCAAAAGATAAATACGCATATAGTCCTGAACTCACTCTTGATGAAATTCGAGAAATATATCATTGGAATGATAATTGCCAAGGTAGTGTGCCTGCTGCAATTAGATGTGTATATGAAGCAAATACTTATACAGAATTTATAAGAAATGTGTTGAGCTTGAAATGTGATGCAGATACATTATGTGCAATAGGTGGTGGAATTGCAGAAGAACTATTTGATAATAGAAAAGATGAAATTCTTCAATCAGCCGACCAAATATTAGGAAGGTATCTTGATGACTATTTAATGAAAGTTTTTTCTGAAAATTAGAAACAATATTGAGAAACTACTTGACAAATAGGTAAATCGGTGTTATAATATTCAATGTTAAGAAACGAGGGAATAAATTGTGAATATGATTGATATTAAAAAGATAATCCAAAACACAGAGTATGATTTTTTACGAACCAATGAAAATCTTGGTAGTAATATTTTTCTACTCGGATTTGGTGGCAGTTATGCTTATGGTACAAACAATGAAAACTCTGACATTGATATTAGAGGTATAGCCACAAATAGTAAAAGAAATATTCTTACAGGTAATGATTTTGAACAAGTTGTTGATATTGATACCGATACAACTGTATATTCATTCGATAAGATTATCAAATTGTTATGTTCTTGTAACCCGAATACAGTAGAAATGTTAGGATTAAAACCCGAACATTATTTCTATCTTACAAATATTGGTAGAGAACTCATAGAAAATAAATCATTATTCTTGTCAAAAAGAGTAATCCATTCATTTGGCGGATATGCAAACGCCCAGCTGCGAAGGTTGGAAAATAAATCTGTTCGTTTGGTTAGTCAAAATCAGCAGGAGCAACATATTTTAAAAAGTATCGAACACGCTTCTGTTGATTTCAGAGAAAGATATTTTGATATGCCGGAAGATGCAATTACTCTGTATATTGATAAATCGGAGCAGGAAGATTATGATACGGAAATTTTCTGCGATGTTACATTAAAGCATTATCCTCTCCGAGATTATAAAGGAATGTTTTCCGAGATGGGTACAATTATAAAGTCTTACTCAAAAATCGGTAAGAGAAATGAAAAGGCTATCGAGCATAATAAGTTGGGTAAACATATGATGCATCTTATTCGTCTTTACCTTATGGCATTTGATATTCTTGAAAAAGGCGAAATCAATACTTATCGAGATAAAGAACACGATTTCCTTATGAAAATAAGAAATGGTGGTTATCTCGATGAAAATAGACAGCCAACAAAGGAATTTTACGAAATTGTTGATGAGTATGAAAACAGGCTTGATAGACTCAAGACAACAACGGATTTGCCTGAAACAGTAGATACGAACAAGGTTATGGATTTTGTAGCCAAAGTAAATGAGATGGTCGTTTCAGGAGGTAATATATGACAAGGGAAGAAGTGCTGGATTCTATTCAGTTGAAAAAGAGATTCTGTAAAGATTGTAATATACCGATTGCCGTGTTTGATAATCCGTATTTTTATGAAAGACTTATAACACTTGATACAATTTTTAATTGTGTTGAACAGTTTAATCTGTTTTGTGTAGAAATGCAGCAGTTCAATAATGAGCAGGATTATTTTGAATACTATAATTTAGTAAAAGATAAAATGATTTCGGATATTAAAGGAAATCATACGTATCAATCTTTCAATACAGATTTAAGTGGTGAATCTGAAACTGCCCTTAATAGAGAAAGAGCAAAAGTCGGAAAGAAAAACCTTTATGTTGAAAATAATGACGGAAAGACATTTATATCTATTGATATGAAAAAAGCAAACTTTTCATCAATGAACTTCTATTCGAGAGATATTTTCGATTGCGACACCTGGGAAGATTATGTTGGGAAATTTACGAATAGTTTATATATTCAAAATAGTAAATATATCAGACAGGTTGTATTAGGTGCTTGTAATCCTAAAAGACAAATTCGGTATGAGCATTCATTGATGTTAAAACTCTATTTACATATTAAAGACACACTTAATGACAATGATTTCACGGCTTACAGTATTGGCGAAGATGAAATACTTATAGAAGTAGGTCAGTTCCACCATCCGCTTAATAAGTTAAAAGAGGTTATTGATTCTTGTCCTTTAGGTATTGGTAATCTTGTAAGAGTTGAAATGTTTGATTTACAGAAAGCAGGAGATTATGGGTGGTTAAAAGTTATTTATGATGATAACCAGACCATTAAATTCAAGTGTATTGATTCAGAGATATTTCATCAAATAGTTAAACACTATTACAATATACCAATTACAGAAAATGACCTTGTATTTAGACATAATGGCAGACTTGCACGATTTTTAGAGGAGGTCAAAAATCCGTGGTAGATATAAAAATGCCTATGCCGGTTGAATTTGCATTAAACAGATTGCATTCAAATGGTTATGAATCTTATATCGTTGGTGGATGTGTACGTGATAGTATTATAGGAATTCAACCTCACGATTGGGATATTTGCACATCTGCTTTGCCAGAGCAAGTCCAAGAAATATTCAAAGACTTAAAAGTAATTCCCACTGGTTTACAGCACGGAACAGTAACCGTTGTTTTTGAAGATGGCGATTGCAAGCAATGTCTTGAAATCACTACTTACAGAATTGACGGAGAATATAAAGATAACCGACACCCTGAAAATGTTAAATTTGTATCTGACCTATCACTTGATTTAATGCGCAGAGATTTTACAATCAATGCTATGGCTTATAATGATAAAGAAGGCATCATTGATATGTTTGGCGGAGTTGAAGATATTGAAATGGGTTGTTTGAGATGTGTAGGAAATCCAGATGATAGATTTCAAGAAGATGCACTCCGCATTATGAGAGCTATTCGCTTTGCAATTAGATATGATTTGCAAATTGATGATGAGGTTATTAAATCAATTCAGAAAAACAAGATACTTTTGAAGAATGTATCTGTTGAAAGAATTTGTGCTGAATTGACAAAGATACTTGAATCAAATATCGGTAATGACGGTTCAAAGAAAAACAGGATTAAACTGATTGGTTATCTTATTGATTTTTTACAGGTAGTTCTTGATTACAAGATTGATTCTGATGAGCAAGAGGTTTACAACAGATTGGCTTTTGTTGAGTCAAATGTTCCATTAAGACTCGCAATCTTGTTTGATACTACCGATATTATGAATATCCTTAAAGATTTAAGGTTTTCAAACGATGTTGTATTTGCAGCACACGCTATCCGTGAATATGGTCATAAAATTCTTGACGATAAAGATAAGTGGAGTAGCAAATCAAGCATTGCGGCAGCAGTCAATAATCTGCATATAGGAGATAGAGAATATAATGTTGAAGATGATAGCTCATTGCGTTACTATGCGAGACGGTCATTAAAAAACATTCATTCTTGCTCATTTGAATCCATAATATCGTTTGCAAAGGCTTATGTCAATGATGAATATATGTTTGTTGCATTAAACATTCTTCAAAAGCAAATGCAATTTTGTAAAGAGAATGACGTATATTGCCTTCAGTATCTTGCCGTAAATGGTAATGATATTATGCAAGCCGGATTTGAGGGTAAGGATATAGGAGATATATTAAATAAACTTCTCGATATGGTTATGCGAGAAGATGTCCGAAATAACAGAGAAGAATTGTTGGCTGTCGTATCAAAATTTAGATAAGGCGAGATAAATAATGAATTATAAATGTCAACAATGTGGTTGCGAAAAAGTTTATGCCAAACCAAGCGGCAGACGAATGGGTGTATATTGTTCAGATTGTAATAGTTGGATTTGTTGGACTACATATTCAAAGATGACAGAGCTTTATAAACAGATTGAAGAACAAGATTTGAATGATAAAGTCGCAATCAGAAAGATATTCAAACGCAGTGGAGTTACAAGAATGAACTGCTCCAAATGCGGATGTTTACTATATAATTCGTGTTATTCAAGACCCGAAGGTCAATTCGATTTAGTTAATGCTAAATTCTGTCCGAATTGTGGCAGAGAATTGATTTAATTTTTTTAACGATTAGAAACCGTATTGAGCAACACGAAATAAATAGCACATAAAGAGGTAAAAGAATGTATAAGAATCCATTTAATTATACGGGTGCAAAATTCAAGTTGCTCCCACAAATATTGCCTCTTTTCCCGGACAAAATCAACACATTTGTTGACTTGTTCGGGGGGAGTGGAGAATTAACATTCAATACACAAGCAGAGCATTACATATATAATGAGAAATCAAAACAATTGGTGCATATGAAAGAGATTATTTTTGTAAGTGGTCTGAAAGTTATGAAAGAGAACTGCTAAATTTATTAGACATTCTTGATTATAAACAGGCTAAATTTGCTTTATCAAATGTCTTAGAACATAAAGGTAAAAGCAATGATGTTTTAAAAGAATGGTCTAAAAAATATATTGTAATTATCAAACAAAAGATAAATCGGCAAATAGCAGTGTTGAAGTTTTAATTACGAATTATTAAATAGGGGGCTAAGAAATGGATAAAAAATATGTTCATTACTCAGAAGTCACAAGAGAAATTTTAAATACCATTAAAGTTGGTGATTTAGTACGAGTCAATAATTGGGATAAACCTATGCAGGTAAAGGCTGTATCTGAAAATTACTTTGTAATGACACAAAATATGTCTGGTGATACATATTATTCTGTTTGTTCAAAGTTGCCTTGGGATGGAATCAGACACAATGCTATGGTAGGTGGTATGTTCCATTGCGGATGTGATAATTGGATTTTCGGTTCTCCATTAACCATTAGTCACGAGAATGTTTATCAGTTCAATGACGAGAATACAAATAAGTTATATTTACAGGACTTTGAAGATGGCAAAACACATATTTCCGAAAGAAATGGCGTTGCTATCTATAATCTATATGTAAAGCCTTGTTAATTGGAGGTATGTATAACGAAAAAGGCATTTGCAGTCATTACAACTCTCGTAGATATTGATGATACAATCGAAGATTTGCTGGATTGAGCAATATAAAAATTAGGAGAATATATTAAAAATTAGGAGAATATATATGGAAAAATTTTATATCGTATCGAATGACAGTGTTCTTGGCGAAAAATATCTTGAATATTTAGAAGCTGCTAATAAGATTACTGACTTATTTCGAGATTTTGCAATAAAAAATAATATTCATACCAGTTCATTTTATCCATCTGTTACAAGATTATGGATTAACCCTGATGCCGAGGATATTAAGAATTTTGCAAATGGGTTTATATCTGATACTCCGGGCAAGTTCAAATTAAGAAATCCTCTTAATAAAGAATGGGTTTCATTATGTAAAGAAAACGGTCTTACAGAAAATGTACGTAAACCTTATGTTCCATTCTATTTTACAATTGGTTGTTTTAAGTGTAGATGGAGATTGTTTGATTTAGATAATGTTATTTATTGCACATTTTCATCTGAAGGTGATTTCAATGCTCCGGAAGGTTTAACGGAAATAAAAGCAAGTGAGTTTTATTCCATTATGGAATCTAAAAACTTATTATAAATTGATTAAATAATTCTTTTATTAGTAAAGGCGGTGAAACTAATTATTAAATTATTACAAGGTGATTGTCTTGAATTGATGAAAGATATTCCAGATAAAAGCATTGATATGATATTGTGTGATTTGCCTTACGGTGTTACTCAAAATAAGAAAGATATTATAATCCCTTTTGATAAACTTTGGAAACATTATGAAAGAATTATAAAAGATAATGGTGCAATACTTTTATTTGGGCAAGGTGCATTTTATGTTGATTTGGTAAATAGCAATCGTAAACTATTTAGATATGATTTGGTGTGGGATAAGCAATTAACAAGTGGTTTTCTTAACGCAAAGCGTATGCCTTTAAGACAACACGAACAAATTGCTGTGTTTTATAAAAAATTACCTACATACAATCCACAATTTACACAGGGCAAACCTCTACACAGCAAAGGTGTTTCTTATAAAAATAAAGAACATACAAATCAAAACTATGGTGAATTTCATATGACAGATGATAGTAGAGCAGGTAGCACAGAAAAGTACCCCACAAGTATATTATCATTTAGTAAACCGCACCCAAGTATTGCAAAACACAGAACTGAAAAACCTGTTGAATTGTTGGAATATCTGATTAAGACATACACCAACGAGGGGGGGGGGAAAATAGTGGCTGATAATTGTATGGGAAGCGGTTCAACGTGTGTTGCGTGTGTAAATACCAACCGAAACTTTATCGGCATAGAAATTGAAGAAAAATATTTTGATATAGCAAAAGAAAGGATAGAGGAAGCAACACGGCAAATAAAATAGATTTTTCATTTATAAAATGCTTTTATATATCCTCAAAATATGAATGCAAATATCGAAAAATAGGGAGTTAAAACATCAGAATGGGCGATAAAAAATCTACTTCATTTGAAAATAAATATACAGTTGAAGATTTACGAATAATGCAATCGTGGTCATTGCAAAGAAAGATACAAGTCACACAAACACGAATAATCGAATGGTATCAGAAAAATAATGGGAAAGTTTATGTTTCTTTTAGTGGTGGAAAAGACTCTACCGTACTTCTTGATTTAGCAAGAAGAATTTATCCTGATATTCCTGCCGTTTTTATTGATACTGGACTTGAATATCCAGAATTAAGAGAGTTTGTTAAATCAATATCAAATGTAGTTTGGTTAAAGCCAGATATGAATTTTCGTAAAGTAATTGAAACATATGGCTATCCAATCATTAGCAAGAATGTTAGCAGGGCAATACACGATGTCAAAAAATTAGGAAATAATTGTTGGTCTGCAAGAGCTTTTGATGGTAGAGAAACTGGTTTATACAATTATACCAAATATAAATACTTACTTGATTCTCCGTTCAAAATTAGCAATCAGTGTTGTGAAGTTATGAAAAAGAAACCATTAAAAAAATATGAAAAACAGTCTGGAAACAAACCAATTATCGGAACAATGGCTTGTGAGAGTCAAGCAAGAAAAATCGCTTGGTTACATAATGGTTGCAACTCTTTTAGTGGTAAAAATCAGAAATCACAACCTATGAGTTTTTGGACTGAACAGGATGTATTAGAATACATATCGCTCACTGGAATATCATATACGCAAGTTTATGGTGAAATTATTAAAGATAAAGATGGTAAATATCACACTACTAAATGCAATAGAACGGGATGTATATTTTGCGGTTTTGGATGCCATCTTGAAAAAGAACCAAATAGATTTCAAAGATTAAAAGAGACACATCCAAAGCTATGGGAATATTGTATGAGAGATTGGAATAGCGGAGGACTTGGAATGAAAAGTGTTCTTGAATATATAGGAGTAAAAATTGAGTAAAACTATTTTAATTGATATAGATGATACCATTGAAAACCTTTGTGAAACCTGGGTTTCCTGGCTTAATAAACAATATGGTACTTCTGTTAAATATGATGAGATAACGGAATGGGATATAAGTAAATTCTTCCCATTATTAACCAAAGAACAGGTTTATGAACCATTACATAATCCAGCATTATGGAGTTATGTTGAACCAAAGCCTGGAGCAGTTGAATATGTAAAGAAACTAATTGATGAGGGTTACAATGTTCATCTTTGCACAACAACTGATTATAGAAATGTTAAACCAAAGTTTGAGAGTGTTATTCAGAAACATTTTCCTTATATAAAGTGGAGTCAGGTTATTATTGCAAGTCAAAAACAAATGATAAACGCAGATGTTCTTATTGATGATGGAACACATAACCTTGAAAACGGTAATTATATCAAAATTCTTGTATCTGCTTCTCATAACAAAAGCTATGATGCTGCAAGCAATGGTATGCACAGAGCCGACACTTGGGAAGAAATATATTCACTTATTCATTCATTGATAGGAGAACCATATGAGAGTTGATATTTTTAATACATCAAATCAGTATAACTTAATTCTTGCTGACCCACCCTGGAAACAGGCTAAAGGCGGCAAGAAGAAAGTTAGACCAGTCAGCAGTGGAACTGAACTTGACTACCCTGTATGTTCTCTTGATGAAATCAAAGGGCATTTGGCACAAGCTACAAGTTTATGCCAGGGGGATAGCGTTCTTTTCTTATGGACTATTGATAAGTATTTATTTGAGGCACAACAGATTGCAGAATCATTAGGTTATAAGTTACACGCAAGAATGATATGGAATAAGGTCACAGGTATTCCAGCAGCATTTACAGTTAGATATGGTCACGAATATTTATTGTATATGTATAAAGGCAAACTTATCCCTGTGGCTACTGAAGAAAGAGGTAAGATACATACTGTTTTTACGGAAAAAGTTCAGAAACATAGTAAAAAGCCGGAAATTTCTTATGAAATTATCAATCGCCTTTATCCTAATTTAAAAAAGTTAGAGATGTATGCAAGAGAAGAAAGAGATAATTTCGATGTCTGGGGTAATGAAGTGCCCGTACAAAACTAATTTAAACGGAGGAATTTGTAATGTTCAAATGTAAAAATTGTGGAACTGAAATGGAGAGAGTTTATTCTTTTGAGAATGAGAATGAAAGTTATCAGCAGATAAAGTGTCCTAACTGTGGCGGTGCTACAAAAAAGAGACCTATCGTGTATGACGATAACGGCAATCTTGTGACCAATTTCAAGAAGAATCATAAAAAGAAAAATCAGAAAAAGGGTACTACCAAAGATTAAATGGGGTACATCTACAAAATTGTAAACCAAATAAGCAATAAGGTTTATATCGGGCAAACTAAGAAAAGTATTGAGGAACGATTTAAAGTTCATCTCAAATACGCCAATAGAAAAGTCAATAGGTATTTATACGATGCTATAAATGCCTACGGTTATGAGAATTTTTCAGTTGAGGAAATAGAACAATGTGATGATTGTAACCTTGATGAACGAGAAAAATATTGGATTAGATTTTATAAGAGCAATGAAAAATCTAATGGCTACAATATGACAATCGGAGGTGGCGGTGGAGATACTTGGACTAATAATCGGCATAAAGCGGAGACTTCTCGAAAAATAAGTGAAAAGAATAAAGGCAAAAAGAGAAGTTCCGAAACTCTTGCAAGAATGAGCAAGGGTAGAAAAGGTAAATATTCCGTTAATATTGATTATGACAAATTATATGAAGCTATTAAAAATGGAGACGATTTAGAAACAATTTGTGCTGATTTTGGCATTAGTTTGAGAAACTTAATATTACGTTGTAAATCTTATTTCGGTTGTGAAATAAAGGATATTCGTATAGGAGAGAATTATTCAAGAAAGAAACCTGTTTATTCGGAAGAAATACAAAAAAGTTTAAGCAAGGTTAGAAGTGAAAATTTCAAAGGTCAAAACAATCCAAATTATAAAGATGTCGATAAAGATTATTTATATAAACTTCTTAAATCAAATATAAGTCTTGACGAAATAAGCAAAAAATTGAATATTTCAAAACCTACGATAACCACAAAAACCAAATTGTATTTTGGTATGACAGTTAGAGAGGTAAGAAAATTATGATTATTGATGACAAAAGAGCTTTAGCCTATATTGTTAATTGTGGCAGAGTTTTTGAAATTGTAAGTGCTGACAATATTGCTCTTGCAGAGGTTAATGGTTGGAAAGTTATTATCAAAAAGAATGAAATATCCGAAGGAGACAAGTGTGTTTTCTTTGAGATAGATTCCAAACTACCAGAAGCGGAGTGGTCAGAATTTTTAAGACCAAAGCATTTTAAGATTAAGACAATGAAATTGAGTAAATTCAATGCAATTTCACAAGGTTTGTTGATGCCGATTACATTGTTCCCTGAATTAGCGGATATGGAAGTCGGAACAGATGTTACTGATATTCTTAAAGTTACATATTCTGTTGTTGAAGATAATACAAGAAAATCCAAAAATGGAGACCCTGATGTAAAATATAAGTCTATGGCACAGCGACATCAAAAGATTTTTAAGAAACCTATTGTGCGAAAGATTATGAAACACAAACTCGGCAGAAAGATTATGTTCCTTTTCTTTGGAAAAAAGAAAGATAAACCATTGTCATTCCCGACACATTTCCCATTTGTTCATAAGACAGATGAGGAACGTTGTGAGAATATGCCGTGGGTTCTTGGATATGAAAGACCGTTAATCGTGACTGAAAAACTTGATGGTACTTCATCTACATATATTCTTGAAAGAAAAGGCAAGAAAAAATTCGAGTTTTATGTGCTATCCAGAAATGTTCGTCAAAAGACACCTGACCAAAAGTGCTACCACGATAAGAATATTTACTGGGATATGGCTATTAAAAACAATATTGAGCAACACCTTAAAGAATATCTCGTTGCGAATCCAGACTTGAAATATGTTTGCATTCAGGGGGAGTCCGTTGGTAGTGTTCAAGGAAATCCACTTAAATTAAATGAAGATGAACTCTATGTATTTAACTTCATTCGTTCCGATGTGGGTAGATTATCATCTATTGACGGAAAAGAAATTATTGAGAGTTGGGGTATGAAATTTGTTCCAATATTGGAAACAGAATATTATGTTCCAACTGATATGGAAGCATTCAAAGAGTACGCAACTGCAAAATCTGTTGTAAATCCGAATGTATTGCGCGAGGGCATTGTGCTTCGTGACCCGACCAATGATTTTAGCTTTAAGAATGTTTCCCGTGAGTATTTATTAAAACACGGAGGTTAAGCAAATGGCAATAACTAATGAGAAAGAAACAAAACTTGAAAAGTTATTCAGAACTGAATTACAGAAACAGTTTTTGCGTGGTATCAGAGTCGGTATTCAAACTTGCAGTAAGGTTTGTCTTGAAAAACTTAATGACAGTTCTAAGCCGTTAATGAAACGAATTGAAGATACCAAGAAATATTGTGCTGTTGCAACACGACCAGGTTTTCTTACCAAAGGTATTGATGATGCACCTTCAGAAGAAGATGTAGCTGAAATTAAGGAAGCTGCGGTAGAAAAAACGGCACAGCAAAATTCTGATGAAACAAATGTTTCGCAATCCCCCAATAATTGAGGGCTTGAATAACATTATTTGAAAATAAAATTGTAGTTTTATTTATAAAGATAAGAAAAGGGCAAATATTATGAAATCAATCGTCAACTATAAAAGAATATGTGATAAGCCATTCCTGATTATGATGTGTGGTCTGCCCGGAAGTGGTAAAAGTACATTTGCCAAAAATTCCATCACGGTAACTTCGGGTGTAAGGCAGCATAAACCTGTAATCCATTCTTCTGATGGTTTACGCAAAGAGATTTATGGAAATGAATCAACACAGGGAGATGCTAATAAGGTATTTGGAGAATTACATAAACGTATTAAAAATGACCTTATTGCCGGCAAAGATGTTATTTATGATGCAACTTGCATTAAAAAGAAACAGCGTATTCAGTTTCTCAAAGAATTAAAAAATATATCTTGCACTCCTGTCTGTATTTGTATGGCAACAGAATATTTACTTTGTCTATATAACAATGAACATAGAGAAAGAAAAGTACCCGTTGATGTTATTAAGCGTATGCAAATGAACTGGCAGCCTCCTCATTATAATGAAGGCTTTGAACAGATTACATATATATTTTCTTATCTTGATAAAAATTACAATATAGTCAATGCAAGCCAAAAAGATAAATATAACCTCGGAAAATTCTTTGAAATAGCTAATTCATTTGACCAAGAAAACCACCATCATAAACTTACACTTGGCAAACATTGCGAAAATGCAGGTCAAAGAATACAAAGAACAAACCCAGATAATTTTTGGCTTTTGATTGCTACTTTATTACACGATAATGGCAAATTATACACAAAGACAAAAACTAATGCAAGAGGCATTGAAGATGGTGATTGCCACTATTACCAACATCATTGTGTTGGAGCATATAATGCTATGTTCTATCTTCATAGTTTTGAAGATATTGAAGAAAAGAACATTGCATATGTTACGAATCTGATTTATTACCATATGCACCCGTATAATGAGTGGAAGCAATCTGAAAGAGTGCATAATAAAGATAAGTTACTTCTTGGCAAAAAATTATATAACGATATTCAACTGTTGCACGAAGCAGATTTGCTTGCACATTGATGGAGGTTTTAACAATGAAACTAATTGATAGAGAACGTGGTTCTGGCAAAACTACGAAGTTGATTTATACAAGTGAAATGACAGGTTATCCGATAGTGACACAAAATAGTCAAAGCGTAGAACATATAATAAGGCAAGCACAAGAGCTTGGCGCTAAAATTCCCAAGCCTATGACTGTCAAAGAAATGTGTACTGTTCGAGGTATTAGGTTTGATAAGATACTTATAGATGAAGGTTTTTCGATTATCGAGAACGCTTTGAAGGCTTATTTTAACGGAGTAGGAGTCGCAACTGTTACATTCACTTCAAATGATTACAATAACACCTTCGGGTGATAATATATATACCTTACTTTGAAAAGTGGTGGTTCATTATGATTGTAAGAAACAAGTAAGAGCAAAACGAAAATAAATGATTAAAATTATTAAGATAGGAGAAAAATACAGTAATGGCAGAAAGTATTTTTGAGACCTTAAACAAGGTTGATGTATCTAATAAGACCAAAGAAAAAGGTGGTCTTACATATCTTTCTTGGTCATCTGCTTGGGCAGAAGTCAAGAAAAAATATCCAGAAGCAACATATGAAATTATTTCACAGGTCGTTGATGAAGGTGGAAACACGAGATTTTGGCACGATGACGGTAAGACTGGATGGGTTGAAGTTAAAGTGACCATCGGAGATATTTCTCATACAGAGGTTCTTGCAATTATGGACTTCAAAAATAAGTCAATCCCTGCTGAAAACATTACATCTGTTGATGCAAACAAGTCCTTAAAGCGTTGTCTCGTTAAAGCTCTTGCTATGCACGGTCTTGGATTATATATCTACGAGGGCGAAGATTTGCCGGAGGAAGCCTCAAAGACAATCGAACTCAAAGATAAGATTAAGGAACTTGTTAATAAAAAGGTTAAGTTATCAGATAAGGCAAAGGGAAAAGTTGCCGAACTTTGCAAAGCCGCAGAGAAACAGGCTAATCCTACTCTTGATGATGATTTGATTACGGGAAATTACAACAATATCGAAGATGCCGAAGTGCTTGCTAATCTTGAAAGGCAGCTTTTGGCAGTAAGAAAGTAAAGTGAGGTAAATATTATGGGATTTAGACAGGCAGACAACGAAGGTCGTGGTGGTTTCGCACGCATTTGGTCTATCGAGGACAAGGGTAACTATTCAGTTGCAAAAATCAGCACAAGTAAAAAACGCAAAGATGGAAGTGGTTATGAGACCGATTTCCAGGACGGATTTGTTCGTTTGATTGGTTCTGCTCACGAAAAAGGTAAGACTTTAACCGTGACAGAAAAAGGTGTAGCAATTCAAATTACATCTTGTGAGGTTACTACCCCTTACAATGCAGAAACCAAAAAAGGTTATACAAACTATGCAATTTTTGCTTTCAATATTCCCGAAGGTAATGATAATTCATCGACAACAAAGGGTAGCAAGAAGTCATCGGCAAAGACTTCAAAGGCAAAAACTAAAAAGGCTGCCGAAGTCGCAGACGAGCCAGAAGATGAGCTTCCGTTCTAATGGCTGAAACAAATCCTAATGTTGAGAGATTTGAACAGTTATTAAAAAGCACTAATAGAGAAGGTATAGATAGTCTGATTGACTTTATTAGGAAGTCAGACTTCTATACTGCTCCTGCATCAACAAGATTTCATTCTTGTCACGAAGGTGGGTTGTTAGAGCATACATTACTTGTTTATGACCGTCTCAACACAAAATTTGAAGATAAATTGTGGAGTGAGAAAGTTGATGTCAAAATTGAAAACATCATTATTGCCGCACTACTTCACGATTTATGTAAGGCATATTACTACGGAACAGAGTTAAAAAATAAGAAGATTTACAGCGACCACGGAAAGAAATCAGATAGCAATGGCAGGTATGATTGGGAGACAGTTCCGGCTTATACAGTGGATGATAAAATTCCTTACGGTCACGGAGAAAAGTCAGCAATGATGGTAGAAGAATTTATCCGTTTAGAACCAGTTGAAAGATACGCTATTCGTTGGCATATGGGCTTTACAGAGCCTAAAGAGAATTGGAATACTCTTGGATGTGCAATTCGCAAATATCCTCTTATTTTGGCTCTACATACATCGGATTTAGAAGCAACATACTTGTTAGAAAAGGAAGAATAATATATGAGCAAAAAAACTGACATTAAGGTTTGCAGATATGTTGACTGCCCATACGGAAAAGAAATTGATATTACCAAAGATGATTATAGAGTAGTCGGTAAAACAATGTATTATCACACTGATTGCCTCAAGAAGAAAAAAAAAGGTGAATGGAAAGATGAAAAAACAAAAGCCGATTTACAATATATCAAAAATGGTTGGGTTACTCATATTAGTAAAACCGTTATTTATAGTCAGTTGTTTCAATGCTTAAATGAACTCATTGCTCGTGGTATTTCCTCGGATTATCTTGTATTTGTGTTTGACTATATAGTTAGTCACAAATTGAATTTAAGGCATCCAAAAGGTTTCAAATATTTTGTTGATAAAGATGAAATAAAGGTTGCCTATAAGAAACAGCAGTCGCAGAAAATCAGTTCAATAAAACCAAGCAATTTTTCCGGTACTACTGATAGTTCGGATGTTCCGAAGTTTGCTCTTAATAGAAAACCGAATGGATTTGGAAGTATTCTAAATCACAAGGAGTCAATAGATGAGAAAAAAGTATAACACATATGATTTAGATTCCTTTGAAGATGCCATTGCTGCAAAACATAAGGCTCAAAATGAATATTATAAAGAATTTTCATATTTGAACAGCATTAAACAAAGTGAAAGGATAGGTGAATGATATAAATACAAAAATTGAAGAATTATCAGATATACAATCTGAAAGTGGCATTATAGGAACACTCATTTATCATCCTGAATTTGTTCTTCATACTGATTATCTTAAACCAAATTATTTTTATGGCGTAGAGAATGGTTGTTGTTACTGGGCTATTCAAGAACTTTATAGAGAAGGCATTACAAATATTGATGCCTATAATATCTCAAATAAATTGCAAAGCCATCCAGGAGTAAGCAAAACAATCGAAAAATACAATATGCCAGCGGTACAAGATTTTATTGAACTCTATAAAGAAATTGCAAGACACTCTTTAGAGGAATATAAAATGCTTGCCGACAATATCGTGACCCTCGCCTTTAAGCGTGACTTGGTTAAAACTTTAGACAAAGTATCAAGAAGTTGTTTTAAGAATGATATTGACCTTGATACATTAAGCAACAATGTATATGACGAACTTGATAACCTCACGCAAAAATATATATCCAGCACAGAAATACATACTCTCGGTACAGAAATAGATAGTATTTGGGAAGAAATATGCAATCGCCGTTCAGACAATGGTGTTTATGGAATACCATCAAAATTCAACATATTTAATGATTATTTCACTTACGAAACTGGCGAATTAGTGGTAGTTCAAGCAAAATATAAAAGAGGTAAATCTGTTCTGCTTATGAACGAAGTTGTTCATAAACTTAGGAACGGTGTTCCAACTTTGGTTATTGATACTGAAATGCAGACTCGACTTTATACCGAAAGACTTATTTCGCATATCACGGGTATTGAAATTAAGCGTATTAAGAATGGTCAGTATTCTAAAGAAGAAGCACAGACCATTGCTTCTTGTATTGCTTGGCTTAAAGAACAACCTTTCGTTCACATTTATGACCCTCAAATGACCAACGAAAAGATGTATTCAATTTGCAAAATGTTGAAATATAAAATTGGGCTGACATTTGTGGTATTCGACTATATAAAATCCAATGAAACATCAACCAGTGATAACTATAACATACTTGGTGCAAAGTGTGATTTCTTGAAAAATAAAATCGCTGGTGAACTTGATTTGGCTGTCTTATCTGCGTGCCAGTTAAACCGTATGGGTGAAGTTGCAGATAGTGACAAAATTAACCGCTATCTTTCAGTAGGTATAAAGTGGGATTACAAAAACCAAGAAATGATAGCAAAAGACGGAATGGAATGCGGTAATACATTTGCAAAAATATATGTAAATCGTCTTGGTCAACAAATGCAGGAAGATGACGAGGATGAATATATTGACTTTGTGTTTAACGGAGACACTATGACTATTGTGGAAGCCGAACAACACGAAACAGATAGCAAATTTTAGAGCGTTGGGGGGGCGAATGGTTAGATGAATTATGATGACGAAACATTACAGGCTATCAATGACAATACTGACCTATTAGCCTACGCCCAGCAGACATTAGACCTTGAACGGCGTGGCAATGACTATTTTGCTCATTGCCCGTTGCATAGGGATGATACTCCATCATTATCATTCACACCATCGAAAAATTCTTACTATTGCTTTTCTTGTGGAGCATCCGGTGGAATGATTGGCTACCTTATGGATTTTGAGGGAATGGAGTTTGAGGATGCAGTTGAAAAAGCTGCCGGACTTGCCAATATTGATATGAGCAAAATGTGTCAATCTAAAACAATGATTTTATTAAAAAAATGGAGAATGTTTTTACAATCAAAACAAAATAAGGAAGTATATAAACATTCCATTATTCCTATGACCGCATTTACAAAATTCTCAAAAGAAGAAGTTCCTGAATGGCTTGAAGAAGGTATTTCACAAGAAGTAATGGATTTGTTTGATATAAGGATTGACACTTATAGCAACAGGATTGTATATCCGGTTTACGATATTGATGGCAACCTTATCAATATTAAAGGGCGAACTCGCTATGAGAACTATAAAAAATTAAAACTACCCAAGTATATGAATTACTATACAGTTGGAGTTATGGATTATTTTCAAGGTTTAGAAAAAACTTTGAAATACATAAAAGAACAGAATGAAATCATCATTTTTGAGTCAATTAAAAGTGTTATGAAAGCGTATGGATTCGGGCATAAAAACAGTGTATCAGCCGAGAAGCATACACTTACTCCCGAACAAATAGCATTACTTGTTAAACTCAAAGTGAATGTCGTGTTTGCTTACGATTCCGACATATCTTATTCAGATAGTGAAGTTAAAAGTAATATTGACAGATTACGCAGAGTAACAAATGTTTATGTTATCGAAGATACAGATAAATTGCTCGGCGGTAAAGAAGCAAAAAACTCTCCTGTGGATTGCGGATTAGATATATGGGAAATTCTCTATAATAATAAGAGAAAAATTGTATAAGGTGGTTATATGGTTCAAACAAGTCCGAGGCGATTATTGCACGATTGCGAGCAGAACAGAAATATTTTGATAAAAGAGCGTGGCAGCAAGCACTAATGGAGAAATATGGTTTGATAGGAGACGATGAGATTGGAAGAAAAACGTTATAGTTATAGCCAGACAACCTGTTTTGGTCATTGTAAATACGAATTTTACCTTGATTATATTATAAATGATGATAGCCAATATTTATCTGAAGGTAACTATTATGCCGAAGTCGGAAGTTTCGTTCACGAGATTTTGGCTATGGTTTTCAAAGGTGAGTTAAAAGTTGAAGATGTTTTACAGTATTACATAGACCATTATGAAGATAATGTTTTTTATAAAGTAAGACAATCCACTATGACTAAAACCTATATGTTGATTGCAGATTATTTTGCAAGCCTTGATATAGAATGGCTAAAAGATTATGAGGTTATCGGTGTTGAACTTGAAACCAAGTTTACATTAGGTAAGTACAACTTTATCGGCTACATAGACCTTTTATTGAGAGATAAGAGAGATAATAAGATTGTGGTACTCGACCATAAAAGTTCGGAATATCCGTTCAAATTGAACGGTGAACTTAAAAAGAAATCCGAACATAGTTTCAACTTGTATAAAAAACAAATGTATTTGTATTGTCACGCAGTTAATCAGATTTATGGCGAATTTCCGAAAGAAATTGTTTGGAATCATTTTAAGGATGGTGGGAAGTTTGCTACTATACCATTTGTTCAAAGTGAGTATGAAGATACTATGAAATGGTTTGATGAGACAATACAAACTATTGAGAAAGAACAAGATTTTGAACCTTCAGAAGATTTTTTCTATTGTCATAACCTTTGTAATTTTAGAAATTCTTGCGAATACAAAAAGGCATCAAGTGAGAACAGGTAGGCGATATATGTATAAAAATTACCATAAGCACGACCATTACGGTAATCCGTGGATGGTTGATTGCGTTGTTAAGCCAGAAGAATATTGTAAGCGTGCGGTGGAATTAGGTCACGATTCTGTATTCACAGTTAATCACGGTGTTACAGGTAATATATTTGAATGGATTGAAATGTCAAAAAAGTACAATCTCAAAATGCACTACGGAACAGAGGCATACTTTGTTAAAGACAGATTTGCCAAAGACAGAAGCAACAAACATATACTCATCATTGCTAAAAATAATGATGGTGTTATGCAGCTTAACGATATAATGTCAGAGGCTCATTCTACTGGTTTTTATTATAGACCAAGAATTGACCAAGAGTTATTATTTTCTCTTAATCCAAAGGATTTTGTTATTACAACAGCCTGTATTGCTGGTATTTGGAATGACCCCGAATTAGTATTAGCATTACATAGAAAATTTGGCAACAATTTCTTCCTTGAACTTCAAAATCATAACATTACAGACCAAAAAGATGTAAATAGAGAACTTTTGAAGTTAAGCAGAGAAGCAAAAATACCTATTATTCACGCAAATGATAGTCATTATATTTATCCAAAAGATGCTAAATATCGTGATATTCTTCAAACAGCAAAAGATATGAAGTTTGATTATGAAGAAAAAATGTTACTCGATTATCCCGATGAAGATACTATTTTTGCAAGATATGAAAAACAAGGAATACTTACACCTCAACAAGTAAGAGAAGCGCTTGATAATACAATGATATTTGATGAGTGCGAACCAATTACTCTTATCAATGATGATATTAAGTTACCTCCAGTATCAGACAACCCAACTAAAGACCTACGAGGTATTGTTAATAAACAGTGGCTTATCGAAAGAAATAATATTCCGAAAGATAAGTGGCAAACCTATATAGATGCTATTGAATATGAGTTAGACATCGTTGAAAAGACTCATATGGAAAATTATTTTTTGATAGATTATCAAGTTGTCAAAGATGGTCAAGAAAAATATGATGGTCGTTTGACAAACACAGGTAGAGGTTCAGCGCCGAGTTTCTACATAACAAAACTTCTCGGGCTAACCGATATTGATAGGGTATCTGCCCCAATTACTTTGTTCCCTACAAGATTTATGTCAGTTGAGAGAATTTTAGGCACAAGGTCATTGCCTGATATTGACCTCAATACAACAGATAGAGAACCATTTATTAAAGCAACAGAAGATTTGCTTGGAGCAGAGAATTGTGCTTGGATGATTGCTTGGAAACCATTGCAGGACTCATCTGCATTTCGTACATACTGTAAGGGTATCGGTAAAGATATAAGTGAGTATGACGATGTAGCAAAGAATCTTGAACTTTATGAAAATGATAGTAAGTGGAAAGACATTATTAAGGAAAGTAAGAGATTCGTTGGAGTAATTGAGAGTATTTCCGAGTCTCCTTGTTCAATGTTACTTTATGATAAACCTGTTAGAAAAGAACTTGGTTTAGTTAGAACAAGTAAAGATAAATTGTGTTGTTTACTTGATGGATATAACTGCGACAAATACAAGTACCTTAAAAATGACTATCTTACTGTTACTGTTTGGGCAATTATTAGAGATGTATGTAAACTTGCAAATATTCCAATTCCCACAATTAGAGAAATGAATAATTTGTTAGATGAAAAAACATTCGATATTTATAAGAATGGATTAACCAGCACAATAAATCAGGCTGATAGTGACTTTGCAACAGGACTTGTAACAAAGTATTGCCCTAAAAGTGTTTCCGAGATGTCAGCTTTCGTTGCAATTATTCGACCTGGTTGTGCGAGCTTATTGCAAGACTTTATCGACCGGAAACCATACACAACCGGTGTTGAAGAACTTGATGAAATTCTCATTGAGGGTAATCACAGAATGATTTACCAAGAGCTGATTATGAAATATTTAATTTGGCTCGGAATTCCTGAAACTGGCTCTTATGACATCATCAAGAAGATTGCGAAAAAGAAATTCAAGGAAGCAGAACTTGCGGAATTGAAAGCAAAACTTCTTACCGGCTGGAAAGAAAGAGTTGGTAAAAAGGATGGGTTCATTGAGACTTGGACGGTTGTTGAACAGGCTGCAAAATATTCTTTTAATGCAAGCCATTCATTGTCATATGCTTATGATAGTTTATATGGTGCATATCTTAAATCTCATTATCCTTTAGAGTATTATACTGTGGCTCTTAATTATTATGGTGATGATTCAGTTAGAACATTGAAACTTACAAACGAACTTTCATTCTTTGGAATTGAGTTAAAACCAATTAAGTTTAGATATTCAAAAAGCGACTATTCATTATCAAGAGAAGATAATAGCATATATAAAGGTATTCAAAGTATCAAAAATATGAACTCTAAAGTTGCAGATGAGATTTATGAATTGAAAAATAACAAGTATAACAGTTTCACGGAATTATTATTTGATATTAAAAATAAAACAACAATAAATCAAAAGCAGTTAAGAATTTTGATTGAATTGGACTTCTTTGCTGAATTTGGAGATATAAACCTACTATTGGCACAAATGGAGTTCTTCAATAAGTTTGGTAGTAGAAGTCAATTTAAGAAAAACGAGTTGACAACTCTCGGAATATCGCTCGAAACTATTAGACCATTTGCAACTAAAGAAACAGAGAAGATGTTTACAGGAGTTGATTTTCCTGCATTCGTAAGAATGGCTTCAAAAGAAATAACAGCACCATCAAGAAAGTTATCAGAGAGAATAAAATCACAAATAGACTATCTCGGTTATATAACTATAGTTGACAATAAATACAGTAGAATGGCTGCTGTGCTTTCCGTTGATACTAAATACTCTCCAAAGCTCAAAATGTATTCGTTGAAAAACGGTACTACATTGGATTGCAAAATTGACAAGAAAACATTTAATAAAGAAAAACTATCGGATGGAGATATTGTTAGAATCAGCGGAACAAAGAATAAACCTAAAGTCCGCAAAAATGCAGACGGTGAATGGGAAACCATTCAAGGTACAAGCGAGTTGTGGATTACAGCATATCACAAGGTTGAAAACCTTTAGGAGATACATATGAGTGCAATCGTAGTTAATTTATTTGGTGCGCCGGGTGCTGGTAAAAGTACAGGTGCAGCTTACATTTTTTCGATATTAAAGATGAATGGCATAAATGCAGAACTTGTTACTGAATTTGCAAAAGACAAAGTATGGGAAGAAGCAAAGGCTGTATTTAGAAATCAGACTTACATATTTGGTAAACAGTCATTTAGGCTATCAAGATGTGCTGATAAGGTAGATGTCATTATTACAGACTCACCTTTGCCATTATCTATTTATTATAATACCGCAGACATAAAAAATAGTTTCAACGATTATGTTCTTGATGTTTTTAATTCTTTTAATAATAAGAATTATTATTTAACAAGAGTAAAAGAATATAATCCTATCGGCAGATTTCAAAACGAAGCAGAATCAGATAAAATCGGTAATGATATTCGTAATTTGCTAAACGATTTTGATATTGAATATACTTGTGTCAACGGTGAAAAAGAGGGATATGAACTTATTGCTAACGACCTCTTAAATTATTTTGCCGATAAACACAATATTGAGAAAAACGATAAAGGAGAATTAAAAATGTTAATGACAGAAGTTCAACAAGACTTATTCACAGTGCCTCAAGGTTATTATCTTGCTCATTGCATTAGTGGTGATTATGCCCTTGGTGCAGGTATCGCAAAAAAGTTTGATGAGGTTTATAATATGCGTTTTAAACTTCACAGAGATTATGCGATTCCTGAAGGTCAGAAATCAGCAAATGTCGGTAGAGCATTGCTTGTTGATAATGTGTTCAACCTTGTAACTAAAGAGCGTTGTTTCCATAAACCGACATATGATGAACTTTATAATACCCTAATTGATATGAGGGAGCAGTGTGAGGATTTCGGAGTTAAAAGATTAGCAATGCCTCTTATTGGTTGCGGTCTTGATAAGCTCGAATGGTCAAGAGTTAAAGACATTATAGAAGATGTTTTCGGCTCAACAGTTATTGAAATCTTAATCTGCAAATTATAAGGAGACACTTATGCCGGAATATACACCACGCCATTTGGTAATGGTTACTGCTGGTGCAAACAATAACAAGTATTATGATATGAAGCCTCAAGGTGATATGTGGGTCGCTACTTATGGTCGCATAGGTAGTGGCGCACAGACAAGAACTTATTCAAAGAGAGAATGGGATAAAAAATACAGTGAAAAAATCCGCAAGGGTTATATTGACCAAACAGACCTTATTCAAGACTTGATTAGCACCGAAAAGCCAACACAATCAGAATATAAAGAAATTGATAATGCAAAAATCGAAGCCATCGTTGAAAGATTGCAAGCAATGGCTAAAAAGGCGATTAGCGAAAACTATACGGTTTCGTCAAATAAGGTAACACAAGCAATGATTGACGAAGCACAGAATATTATTACAGGACTCTTAAACATTACCGATGTCAAGATATTTAATGATGAACTTCTTAAACTGTTCGCAACTATTCCGAGAAAAATGAGTTCTGTAAGTTCATATATTGCAAGGGATAATGGAGAGTTTAATAAGATTATTAGCAGAGAACAAGACCTTCTTGATATTATGAAAGGTCAGGTTGTTCAAAAGCAAGTAGTAGAAGAAACCAAAGAAACCAAGCCTATTAACGATAGCACAATTCTCGAACATCTCGGATTAGAATTTGAGGAATGCTCAAAAGAGGATATTGCAACAATAAAAGTTGCTCTTGGTTCGTGTTCCGACAAATTCCATAAGGCTTGGAAAGTAAAGAATCTCCGAACTCAAAAACGATTTGATGATTTTATAAAAGAAAATAACATCAAAGATGTGAGACTTTTATTCCACGGAAGCAGAAATGAAAATTGGTGGTCAATCATCAATAGCGGTTTAAGGTTACGTCCTACAAACGCTGTTATTACAGGTAAAATGTTTGGTTATGGAATTTACTATGCACCAAAGGCAAGAAAATCTTTAGGTTATACAAGCCTTTCAGGAAGTTATTGGGCAAGAGGTAGTTCAAGCTCTGGCTTTATGGCTCTTATGGATGTAGCATATGGTAAACCATATGATGTGTATTCTTTTGATAGTAAGTATTATAATTTCAACTATGAAGCATTACAAAAGAATTGTCCTGGTGCAAATTGCTTACACGCTCACGAAGGTAATATGTTAAGAAATGACGAAATTATTGTTTATAAAGAAGAACAATGCACAATCAAATATTTGGTTGAATTAAAAAATTAGAAATAACTTTGATAAATTTCAATACTGCTATTGACAAATGGATATGAAAGTATTATAATATTTGTTAGAAACAAGCAAGAGCAATGCGAAAAGCAATAGTTAAAAATATGTATTGAAAGGATATGGTCTAATGATTATACAAGCAACCATTTATACTTTACTTAATGGTTTTTGCTTTAATGTATTATTACCATTCTGGGCTTTATTCATTGGTATTTCAAATACATTATAAAATGAGTGTTTTATTTACAAATAAGGAGACAAAATGAATTTTACGAATTTCTTTGATGTATTTGGAGATGTGCTTTCTGTCCGAATAGAAATTGAACAAAATGGCAGAAAACAGGTTCAAAATTTGCAAGCTCCACAAGTTGCATTGGAACAAAATTTTCTTGCATTGATGCAGGATGCGGCAAGGTCATCAATTCCAACGAAAATTACAATGAGCCGCCAAACAGGAATTTATAATGAGATTGAAAAGAAAAATATTGAGAATAGTATTTCATTTATGAATAATGCTTATTGTAATAGAGAGGGAACAAATGAAACTAATTAACCTAAATGCTCTTGGTTTATCAACGAGTAAAGAGCTTTTATCAATTCCTTTGGATTATATTGAAGATGATTTAGAAACTGAACATAAAGTAAAATCATTTTCTAATACAGCGAATTTAACTATCGAAGGTGGAACTGTAAATAATGATGTTTTATCAAAATTGATTGGAAAAATGCCAGATAAATATGACATTGATTATTCTATTTATGTTCAGGCGAGAAAACATAAAAAGAAAAGAATAAATAAGAAATGGGCTAAAAGATACGGATATAAATGTGTAACAAAAACCACTAAAGGTTGGAAACTCAAAACATATGCAGATGGTTCATTTGAATTTATAAAATAAGGAGTGCATAAATGGGAAAAGTAACAATTCTTCCTGAAACTACAAAAGACCCAATCTCAATGATGGGTCGTAGAGCTGGAATTTGTTGGGGTGCAGATATTACAGATGAAAAGAAAAACTATGCAAGAGGTTTAGACTGCATTGAAAGTAATCACGGCAGAGTCATTGAATTTCCTGATGTTCATATGGTATTTGACGGTTACTCTGCAAAGTGTTTAAGGGAGTATTATACTCACATAGGCTGCTTACCAAGTAGGTTACAATCATCTACCCGTTATATTGATTATTCAAAGGGTGATGGGTTTGCTTATACCACGCCACATACAATCGCCAATAATGAAAAAGCACTCGGAGAATGGCAGAACATTATGAAAACCGTTAATGGTTTAATTAGTCGTTTTATCAATGAATATAAAATTCCTGTTGAAGATGCAACTATGGCATTACCTATTGCATACAGTTCAAAAATGGTTGATAAGCGTAATCCGAGAAATCTAATTGATATGTCAAGAAATAGAATGTGTTCTCGTGCATATTGGGAGTTTAGAGAGTTATTCAATGACATTATTACGGCATTAAAAGAATATTCGCCAGAATGGGCTACGCTTATTGAATTAGAATTTATGCCTAAATGTGAATATTTAGGATTTTGCCCTGAAAAACATAGTTGTGGAAGAAAGCAAAAGAAAAATGCGAAAATACGAAAACCATTGTGTTGATTGTGAATTGCCTTGTCTTGGCAGTTCTTGTCCTTATGTTAATGTGCCAGTAGATTATTGTGATGAATGTGGCAATGATAATGCAGAATATGTAATTGATGGCGATGACTTATGTGAGGACTGCGCAGAGAAATACTTAAAAGAAGTATTCAACGACTTAACTCTGTCTGAAAAGGCGGATGCAGTTGATATAGATTTACATTCAATAGATTAAGGAGGTTTACCAATGATAGTTGTATTAGTTGGTGAGAGTGCAAGTGGTAAATCCACCGTTGCCAAAATCCTTGAACAAGAACAACCTAACTTTTCAAAAGTAGTTACATATACAACCAGACCGATGAGAGATGGCGAAGTTGATGGCATTGATTATAATTTTATTAGTAATAAAAAATTCAACAAATTGGTAAAGCAGGATTTCTTTGTTGAACACGCAAGTTATCGTGATTGGCAATATGGTACTGCAATCAATTTTAACAAGGATGAAGATAAAGTTATTATATTAACACCGGCAGGTGCAAGAGCATTAAGAGTTTATGCTGAAAAGCATACCGAACTTCAAAAATACCTTATGGTTGTTTATTTATGGGTTGATAGGCGTTCAAGAATGATAAAGATAATTCAGCGTGGAGATAACATTGATGAAGCGTATCGAAGAAATTTATCAGATGTAGGTCAGTTTGATGCCTTTGAAAGAGAGGCTGATTTTACAATTAAGAACGAGAACTACAAAAAGAACGCTATGGAGATATATTCTGAACTTGCTGACCTTATTAAAGCAAGGAGAGAAAATGTCTAAATTATATAAAGTGTTTATAATCGGCAATCCTAAAAATCAAGATTCAGTCAATAATGTATGGAAAAACAATATAGTTAATAAACTTACTGAATATAAAGATAATACAATATCATTCGTTTGTACTCAAAACTATTTTGATAAACCATATTCAAATGAAACAAGATTGTGGGAATTAAATCAAATGCAGGATAGCGACCTTATTATTGTTGACCTCGTTGACATTGCCAATAACATCTCTGCACACTGTATGCTTACTGCAATTCAAATGATGAATAAGGTAAGAACTAAACATACTTTTGTTATTGGCATCGGCAAACCAGATACCGATAATATATGGCTTACTTCCTGCATATTCAAGCAGTTTCTTACTTTAGATGAGGCTGCCGAATATATTGCCGATAAAATAATAATATAAGGAGAAATCAAATGGAAATAATTTTATATTCCACTAATTGTCCTAAATGTAAGATTCTCGAAAAGAAACTTACAGAAAAAAACATCAAATTTACAAAGAACAATAATGTTATTGATATGACTGAACTCGGTATTGACCAAGTACCTGTTCTTTCTATTGACGGTAAATTGTTGAGCTTTGTAGAAGCAAACAAATGGATTAACGAAAGAGAGGATTGCCAGTGAATATTCCTATTAAGGTAAATCGTGACTTTGAAAAGTCACTTATGGCATTAAGTGATAAGTATGGAGAGGATTTTGAAATACTTAATGGTATTCACGAGTCACAGTTAAATTTCTCGGATTTTGTTGATGGTTTTGTTGATAAAAAGGTTGCGGATGTTACTATTGATGCAAATGCAAATGCTTCAACCAAAGATATTAGAAGTCTTTTAAGTGAGAAAGGCAAATCAGAGGATAAGTTATTTGCTTTCAATAAAATTTTCTATGAAATGAAGAAAAGGTACAATCTGCGAACCGCAAAAGACTGGCTTGAAACAGAATATAACGGTGGCTTTTATTTACACGATGCACCTACATCAACTTATTTGCCATATTGCTATGCTTATGACCTTACAAGGTTAGCTACTGAAGGCTTATTCTTTTTGAAAAACTATAATAATAAGCCGGCAAAACATTTAACAACTTTTCTTGATGATGTAATTGAGTTTATCAGTTATATGAGTAATCGTAGTTCTGGAGCAGTTGGTATTCCCAATGTTCTTATTTGGACTTACTATTTCTGGAAGAAAGACTGTGAAACTGGTTATTATGTCAAAGATAAAGATTACTATTTAAAACAATCATTCCAAAAACTTATCTATCGACTTAATCAGCCATTTATGAGAATCGACCAAACTGCCTTTGTCAATGTATCTATCTTTGACCGCAATTACATTGAGTCTCTTTTCGGCGGCGTTGAATATCCTGATGGAACTTATGTTATTGATTGTGTTGATGAATTGATTGAGCATCAGAAAATCTTTATGGAAGTAATTTCCGAAATTAGACAAGAGAATATGTTCACATTTCCTGTTCTCACATATTCTCTCTTAAAGAGAAATGATATAACTAAAGAAGAAGCAGAAGAAATGATTAGAAACAAAGACTATGATGTTTTTGTTGACAAGGATTTCGCAAGATGGTGTTCTGACCATAATGTTATGTGGAATGATAGTAACTTCTTTATCAGTGAAGATGTTACAACTCTATCCAACTGTTGCCGACTTCTTTCTGATACTACTAAATTGAGTGGATTTATCAACTCTATCGGTGGTACTGCACTTTCAATCGGTTCTGTTAAGGTTAATACAATAAACCTTATGAGAATTGCCCTTGAAACTGAATGTGATGAAAAGAAATATCTTACTTTACTTCGTAAGCGTGCAACTCTTTGTTGTAAGACACTTGAAACTGTAAGACACATAATCAAGAGAAATATTGAAAAAGGTTTATTACCTAATTATCAAGAGGGTGCAGTTGAAATGGATAAACAATACTGCACAATCGGTATTCTTGGTCTTTATGAAGTAATTGAGGCGTTCGGTTATACCAAAATTGATGAATTTGGTTATACATATTATACAGATGAAGGAATTGAGTTAGCCGGAAAGATTTTTGATGTATTAAATGATGTCAAAGATAATTTTACACAGGATTTTTCATTCAATATTGAGAGTGTTCCTGCTGAAAGAGCAGCAGTAATTCTTTGTCAAAAAGATAATCTTTTATACAATCTTGATGAGAAGTTTATCTATTCAAATCAATGGATTCCACTTTCAACAAAGTGTACTATTCAGGAGAAATTGAAATTAAGTTCAATCCTTGATGCTAAATGTTCAGGCGGTTCTATTAGCCATATCAATCTTGAGGCTAACTTCCCGAATAAAGAATCTGCTTGGGATATTCTTAATAAAATTGCCCTTTCAGATGTTATTTACTTTGCATTTAACACTCGTATCAATGAATGTGAAAACCATCACGGATTCGTAGGAACAAATATCTGTCCTACTTGCGGCAAGCCTGTATATGACACATACCAGCGTATAGTTGGTTATCTCGTTCCGACAAGAAGTTATTCAAAAGACAGGTTTAGGGAGTTTAATACTCGTCAATGGTATGAATATGCCGAAATGGCTGGTGAGCAATAATGTTGCTTAAAGCATTGGTTGACGAAGATTTTGTAAACTACAAAATCACATCAATGTTTATAGGCTGTCACTCCTGCACTTTTAAGTGTGATATAATGGCTGGAAAGCAAGTGTGTCAAAATGGCGCACTTGCTAACCAACCAAACATTGATGTTTCTATTGATAATATTGTGGATAGATACTTAAAAAATCCCTTATCAAAAGCTATCGTATTTGGTGGATTAGAGCCATTCGATGATATTTTGAATGTATTATCTGTAATAGAAACCTTGAGGCATAAAGGTAATAATGATGATGTGGTTATATATACAGGATATACCGAATCGGAAATCGAAAATCTTTTTACTGATTTATATAATACCTTAAAAGGTTTTCCAAACATAATTATTAAGTTTGGTAGATTTATGCCCGATATGCCTTCTCATATAGACCCCATACTTGGAGTTCAGTTAATGGGAGACAATCAATACGCAAAGAGAATATCATAAAAAGAGAATATCATAAGGAGTTAATATGGCTAAAGTAAAAACAAATCCTGATAAAGATATTGTTAAAGAAATCCGTGACAAATTAAAAGAAAACGATGGATATTGCCCTTGCAGAATTTTCAGAACCGAAGATACAAAATGTATGTGCAAAGAGTTCCGTGAAATGATTGATAATGGTAAAACCGGAATGTGTCATTGTGGTTTATATATTATCGAGGAAGATAATTGAATACTCTAAAAATAGAATCTTTACTTGCAAAAAAGTATGGATATAAACCTTTAGCAAGTGATTTGTCAATGAAATATAGACAATATTTCAAAGACAATATTCCTGAATGGCTTAATATTGACGGTGGCTCTGAAACAATATATACAAAGAATAATAGTCCTATTTGTGATGGTTATGACAGACTTGTCATCGGAGACTATGGAGCATTTATTGAGTTTTCTGGTTCTCCGTATTCAAATTCATTCATTATAAAACAAGGACAAGAATATAGAGTTTTTGATAAACAATATAGTAATGGAGTGAAATATATTTGGCTTACTATTGATGATAAAAGTAATATCAAAATTTACTTTCAGAAAAAGAAAGTTCTTTATGCGGATTATATTCCTCGTAAATTCTATGTAAGTGTTCACGAAGTTATACGATTATAATGTTTTTTTAATTAAAAGTTAATAGGTGATAAAATGGAACAGATTAAGATAAAATATCATAACCCAGACCTTGCAAAAATTGAAAAAATCGAGGTCGGTGATTGGATTGATTTGAGAGCAGCAGAGAATGTTAAGTTGAGTACAGGTGAATTCAAGTTAATCAATCTTGGCATCTCTATGAAATTACCTGAAGGATATGAAGCACACGTTGTTCCTCGTAGTTCTACTTTTAAGACTTGGGGAATCCTTCAGACTAATAGTATGGGAATTATTGACAATTCATATAGTGGCACAAATGACATTTGGAGATTTCCTGCTTATGCCATTCGTGATACAGAAATTAAAGTCAATGACCGTTTGTGTCAGTTTAGAATAGTAAAGAAACAACCACAAGTTGAATTTATCGAAGTTGATAAACTTGACGATACAGACCGTGGTGGATTCGGAAGCACAGGAGTTAATTGATTTGCAGAAAATAATAGAAGCACTCAATCAAAAAATAACTCTTGAAACCTCTCTCAATATGACATCAGAGCAAGAATATTATATTGCCGGATTGTTAGATGCTTTAGATATTGTTAAAGCTAATATTGAAGATAGTTACGTTATCGGTAATACATATTTTGTACTTATGCCCGATGGCAAATATAATACTAAAGTCGTAGAAATGCGACTTTATAAAATCAATAAGCAGAAACGCTGTTACTATTGCTTTACAGAACAGTTGAAAAATTTTAATTATCCTAACCCCGATTTGGTTTTGTCAAGTGAAACCAGTTTGAAACTTCGAGTTTATAAAACCAAAGAAGAAGCGGATATAAATAAAGGCAATAACTTATGGCGGCGTAAATGATAATATGGCGGAGTTATAAGTATGTATATAATTCCGCCTTTATTATATAAGGTGATGATATGTCAAAATTAAATTTACTTCCCAATCAAAAAATATGTTTATCTGTTGAAGAAGCAGCAGAATATGCAATGCTCGGAGAAAACAGATTAAGAAAAATCATAGAAGAAGATAAAACTCTTGATTGGGTATTGTTTATAGGAAATAGAGTAAGAATTAAGCGATTACAATTTGAAGAATGGATTGCAGAACAAAATTATTTGTAATGAGTAAATTTTTAGTAAAATAACGATATTAAGTACGGTTGACATTAGTAGCCGCAATGTAGTATAATAACAATTACATACTTGTATTACGGCTTCTTTTGTCTAACAAGAAAGGAAGATGAAAGATGGCAGAAAGACGTGATACAAAAAATCGACTCTTGGGAAAGGGTGAATACCAAAAGAGCGATGGCAGATATATGTATAGATATGTGGACTCAAAGGGTAATCCTCGTTTTGTTTATAGTTGGACTTTGACTCAAACCGACCGAGTTCCAAAAGGAAAACAGCCCGGAAAGTGCTTACGAGAATTAGAAAAAGATATTGCCAAAGACTTGCAGGATGAAATTGATACATTCAAAGCAAGAAAAATGACATTAAATGCTTTCTATGAAGATTATATAGCTCAAAAGCAGGAATTAAAAACTACCACAAGAGCCAACTACAAATATATGTATCGTAAGTATGTTTGGGATTCTATTGGTCGTAGAAAACTTCCCGAAATCAAATATAGCGACATCAAAAAATTCTACAACTATCTCATTCGTGATTTAGGATTTAAGCCGAATAGTATGGAAACAATTCATACTATTTTACACCCAATTTTCTCAACAGCAGTTAGAGATGGATATATAAGGGTAAATCCAACAGACGGAGTTATGGCTGAAATCAAAAAGAGCAACGACTGGGAGAAACCAAAAAGACACGCTTTAACGGTTGATGAACAAAGCGCTTTCATTGACTTTATCAAGAACGGCAAATTATACAATCATTGGATGCCGTTATTTACGGTTCTTCTTGGAACTGGAGGTAGAGTAGGAGAAATTGTTGGTTTGACTTGGGATGATTGTGATTTCCAAAACAACATTATTCACATTAACCATAGCCTTATTTATAGACCGGATGAATATACCGGCAAGGCAGGATTTTTTATCTCAACACCCAAAACAAAAGCAGGTGAAAGAGAAATTCCAATGTTTGATGCAGTAAGACAAGCGTTGTTGACGGAACGAACGCGACAAATGAAAGAGGGTTTCAATCCTACTATCGTTGATGGTTATTCAGGATTTGTCTTTTCCAATAGATTTAATGGGGTGCTTTGTCCTCATAACATCAATAGAGCGATTAACAGAATAACACGAGACTACAATGTTCAAGAAAGTGAACTTGCAATTAAAGAGAATAGAGAGCCATTTCTCTTACCTCATTTTTCAGTTCATAACTTGAGGCATACATTCTGTACTCGAATGTGCGAAAACGAGAGCAACATAAAAGTCATCCAAGAGATTATGGGTCATTCCGACATTACAACTACAATGGATGTTTATAATGAAGCTACTCGTGACAAGAAAAAAGAAACATTTGGGAAACTTGAATGTAAAATGAAGATAAGCTGACCTTACTAAAAATACTAAAATATTTGCTAAAATTGAACCTTTTAATTGAAGAAGATATAAAAAGTTTTAAGAAGTTCAGTAAATCTCCAAAAAGGCGTATCACAATATGTTGTGTAAAGAAATAAAAATTGACACTATATATGGTATTATTGCTGAGGATAATATGTATGTTCTCCTCTTCCCGACAATGAAACCTTTGAATGATGTAAACAAGGTCAATGATGTAAAAAATCAGCCTGTCGAGGAAATGAAGGCTGAGCCTGAAAAGATTGATTTCTCTAAGGTAAAAATCGAGCCTTTGTTTGAGGAACAGGTCGATTTTGACACATTCTCAAAGTCAGATTTCAGAGCCGTTAAGGTAAAAGAATGTGTAGCAGTACCGAAGTCAAAGAAACTCTTGCAGTTCACTCTTGATGACGGCACAGGCACAGACAGAACCATTTTAAGCGGTATTCACGCATATTATGAGCCGGAAGAGCTTGTAGGTAAGACACTTATCGCTATCACAAATCTTCCTCCTCGTGCTATGATGGGCATTGACTCTTGCGGTATGTTGCTCTCCGCTATTCACGAAGAAGAAGGCGAAGAAAAGCTCCATCTGCTTATGGTAGATGACCATATCCCGGCAGGTGCAAAGCTCTATTAAGCTGATGTAACGATGTACCGTTTAACCAAATAAACGAGATGTACTTCAAATGCTGAAAATCGCAAAACTAAGTGATTTACATCAAACTTACATCATTTGATGCAGAAATTTGTGCAGAGCCTTAAAAATCGCATAATTTTAGTGTTTAACCCTGAGAGAGATTAACTCTTTCAGGGTTATTTTTTTGCCAAACATCGCAAACTACAAGAAAAAGCTGAAACCTCATATACTTTAATCACAGAGGAAGTGGAGGTTTTGATATGAGTAACAGCTTAGCGGCAGTACATCCAGAATTGATTGTCGAATGGTCGGATAGGAATTTACCACTGACACCGGACAGCGTAACTTTCGGCTCGAATAAGAAAGTATGGTGGAAAGGTGCTTGCGGTCACGAGTGGGAAACAAGTGTAAAGGCTCGTTCCAACGGCGAGAAATGCCCCATATGCTCCGGTGCGAGAGTGATTGAAGGAATTAACGATTTAAGTACATTGAAGCCTAAATTGGCTTCTGAGTGGTCTGAGAAGAACGAAATAAAGCCGACCGAGGTTTCTATCGGCTCACACAAGAAAGTGATATGGAAATGTAAATTAGGACACGAATGGACTGCTACTGTAAAGAGCAGAACCATCAATAGAACAGGTTGCCCGTACTGCTCCCATAACAAAGTGCTTGCAGGATTTAATGACCTTGCGACAGTATTTCCGGATGTAGCAGCCGAATGGTCTGATAGAAACGAAAAGAAGCCCACAGAAGTTACGGCGTTTGCAAACAGCAAGGCTTGGTGGAAGTGTAAAACCTGTGGCTATGAATGGAATACACTTATCTCCACACGCTCCTATGGCAGCAAATGCCCTTGTTGTAGCGGATATGTTCTTGTGAAAGGCAGAAATGATTTGAAAACCACTCACCCAAACATTGCCGAGGAATGGTCGAAACAAAATTTCCCATTGCAGCCTGATGAGGTTAATGCCAAATCAAGAAAGAATGTATGGTGGCATTGCAAGAAATGCGGTAACGAGTGGAAATCAGTTATCAACGCCCGTGTCAAAGGAACAGTATGCCCCGTGTGTGCAGAAAGAGCAGTTCTTGCAGGATACAACGACCTTGCAACGACGGACAGCGACTTGCTTTCTGAGTGGGATTATGAATTAAACAACTTGAAACCGACAGAAGTTTCAAGAAACTCGGCGAAGAGAGCTTGGTGGAAATGCAGATACGGTCACTCTTGGAGTATGAAGATAGTTGAGCGTACTGTTCTTGGAAAAGGGTGCAGAGAGTGCGAACAGGAATATAGGTCTTTGTTCCCCGCATTTGCGATTAGTTACTACGCAAAAATGAAAGGCTTAAAAATCGAACTCGGTTCAGACAGGCTACTCGGCATTTCTATTGATGTATATATCCCGTCCGAACAGGTAGCAATCGAGGTGAATTTAGGCTCCGAGAAAATAGAAACGCTGAAAGAACATCTATGCAAGCAAAGAGATGTAAAGCTCATAAGGCTACCGATAAAAGAGAATGAAACGGAAACCGAATATGCACAGCGTATAAAAGCAGCATTTCAAAGCGTACATATATTTATTTCTTCCGATACGGAAGAAGATTGCAGGATAATTAAAAGAATATTTGAGAATTGGAGGGATAACCGATGAGAGAAAAGAAATATCATCTCTACCTGACAGCCGATGAGCAAAGTAAAGTGATACAGTCGCTTATAGATTTGAAAAACAATTTGATAGCACAAGGAAGATACACCGACGCAGTAGATGATGTTCTTCTTAAAGTGTTGTCTGCAAAGAAAAAGAAATTGAAAATTGAATAGTTCACGCATTTATGCCGTCTGTTTCCAACCGAAACAGGCGGCTTTTTTTGTTGCAGAAAATTTTTCTGAAAAATTTTTCGGAAAAACGGCGATTTTGGGTGTGCATTTCATACCCCTTTGTCCAAATGAGTGAAGGGGTTAATTCCGAATGACAATTCGGAGCCTTTCATTTGGACATTGAAAATTGAATATACAGGTCGCTAAGACTTTAATTCTGATGATAGCCACTTTATCGGGTACGCCGTAACTTCTCATTGAGAACAGCGAGAACTCCCGGTATAAGTAACAGGTTGCCCCTGTTACGGCGATGACAGTCAGATGGATAATGATACTTCTCTACGGAGCTGGCGGAGAACCCGGCAGAGGTGAAACTCCTATGATACAGATAGCAGTCTGTTCCTTAGCGACTTCCCAAAAGCGATATGCTCGGCAAGGGGTGTTGAGAACGAATATTGCCACGACCGTTTAGGAAATGAAACGGTCAAGTACATAGTCGTATCCTAATGACTATGAATTTTACGAAAGGAGGACGCAAAAGTGTCGAACTGCAAAACGATTGCTATATGCAATCAAAAAGGCGGAGTTGGAAAGACAACCACTACGGTAAACCTCGGCGTCGGTCTTGCTATGCAGGGTAAGAAAGTCTTGCTCATAGACGCAGACCCACAAGGCGACTTGACCACTTGTCTCGGTTGGCAGGATACAGATAGTTTGGGTATCACGCTTGCAACGAAACTCACAGATGTCATAAACGAAACGATGAAAGACCCTATGGTCGGTATCTTACACCACGACGAAGGTGTTGACCTTATTCCGGCAAATCTTGAACTCTCGGCAATGGAATTTAACCTTGTTAATGCAATGAGCAGAGAAACGGCATTAAGAAATTATCTAACCGAAGTAAAAGACAAATACGACTATATCCTTATAGATTGTATGCCCTCACTCGGTATGGTAACTATCAATGCTTTGTCTGCTGCCGACAGCGTTATTATTCCTGTTCAGGCTCAGTATTTACCGGCTAAGGGTATGACGCAACTTGTGCAGACCATTTCACGAGTAAAGAAGCGTATCAATCCAAACTTAAAGATTGATGGTATGCTTCTCACCTTGGTGGATAGCCGTACCAACCTCGCCAAAAGTACCGTAGAAGCGTTGCGAGAAAACTTCGGCAGTCAAATCAAGATGTATCGAACACATATACCGATTGCCGTAAAAGCCGCAGAGACTTCTTCAAAAGGTAAGAGCATTTTTGCCTATGAACCGAACAGTACGGTGTCAAAGGCGTATGCCGAATTTACAAAGGAGGTGTTAGCCGATGGCAGGAAGAAAGAGCGACTTCACTCTCACGAGGCTCGATGACTTATTTACAACGCAGGCACAGAGAGAGGAAGAAAGACTTTCTAAAATCCGAGATATTCCATTAGAGCTGATTGACGATTTCCCAGACCATCCATTCAAGGTCAGGGACGATGAAGATATGCAGCAGCTTGTCGAGAGTATCAAGGAGCGTGGAGTGATTACTCCGGCAACGGTAAGGCAGAAAGAAGACGGCAGATATGAACTCATATCGGGACACAGGCGAAAGCGAGCAAGTGAACTTGCCGGTTTTGATACGCTCCGTTGTGAGGTTGTTGACCTTAACCGAGATGAAGCTACAATCCTAATGGTTGAGAGCAACTTTCAAAGGTCGCAGATACTGCCAAGCGAAAAAGCCTATGCCTACAAAATGCGTTTGGAAGCAATGAACAGACAAGGACAGCGAACAGATTTAACTTCGACACCACTGGTGTCAAAGTCAAGAACTAATGAAGAATTAGGAAATCAGGTCGGCGAAAGTCGAGAACAGATACGCAGATATGTCCGCCTAACAAACCTTGTTCCCGAACTGCTTGAATTCGTTGATGAGGGGCGAATTAAAATGCGACCGGCGGTTGAATTGTCGTATCTTGACGAGGACAGTCAGCGTGATGTGGTGGACGAAATTGATATGAATGACGCTACACCGTCTCACGACCAAACTATCCGTATGCGAAAGTTTTTTGATGAGGGCAAACTCACAACCGAGGCTATCCAAGCCATTATGTCGGAGGAAAAGCCAAATCAAAAAGAGAAAATCGTGTTAAGGGGCGACAGAGTTCGACAACTTATCCCGAAGAATATCCCGGTAAGTCAAACCGAGGAGTTCGTGTGCAAGGCTTTGGAGCATTACAACAAGTTTCTCAAACAGAGAGCTGACCGTGACAGCCGATAGCCTTTCCCCTTCTCACACTCTACCCCTATATTTACCTACTGTTTACCGGCTGAAAAGATATATTCTATCTCCCTTAAATATATCTATCTCAACTAACATATAGCTATCTAATAAAGGGTTTGCACATTTGAAGTGAAAGCAAAATGTCTGCTACGATAAAAAGTTCGGCTATTCGCACCTTTGATGTTTTTTGCCTAATTGAGTACGATTAAGGCGAAAGGAGCGATATGCTATGAAAAAGAGATTAACCGCTTGTATGCTTGCTTGTTTTATGATTTTACTTGTTGGTTGCAGCAGTAACACAGCCAAAGAAGCCGCAAAGAATGAAACGAAAACAGAGACTTCTTTTCCGGCTGGTAATACTGAAACGCAATCTCAGGAAGAAACATCAACCGAACAGGAAAGTACGGCTATTCAGGAAAAAACACCGAATACGACTGACGAAAGCAGAAAAGTTGATGAAAGTAAGGCTATCAGCAATGTTCAGTCAAAACCGGCGGAAGAAAAAAGTTCTGAAAAACCGAAAGCAGAACCGTCAAAGCGGACAAACACACCGACTGTTTCCGAAAAGCACACGGAACAATCAAAAGAACCAACATCCGCTACACCAAAGCCGACTGAAAAGCCAAAAGAGCCGAAACCCACAGAGTCGCCAAAGCAGACTTTTGATGTGAGCGAATATGTGAGTTACGCAAAGAGCTATGCTCAAAGTATCGGTTTAGAACTGGACAGTACAGCAACGGAATGTTGGGATAATCCTATTACAGCGAACAGCAGGCGAACAGGCATTAAAGACGACATTAAAAGTAGGCTGAACAGATACAAAAATGTTGAGGGCTTTACGGCAGTATGGGTATGGGCTGAAAAGGTATCCGATACGGAATACGAAATCTACATCGGATATTGCTAAAACTAAATCAAACACAGAATTGAACGCACTGATAATCGGTGCGTTCTTTCATTTTAAGGAGGAAAACCAAATGGTAAAAACGAAATTCAAGAGAGCCGTATCGCTTGTAATGGCGGCGGTTCTCAGTCTCGGTGTATTTACAAATATCGGGACAACTGCCTATGCCGCTTCGGGTACGAAGTCCGATGTGTATATTATGGAACTTCCCCGTAGCGGAGATACGAACAACAACGGTAAGTGGGGTCACGGTGAACTCAAATTTATGAACGGTTGGTACTCTCACGCAATAAGCACCGATTCACTCAGAGCAATGGGTTCGTATTCGGGCAATATTGCTTACTGCATCGAGCCGGGTACAGGTCAGCATACCGGAGATACACTTACCGAGAAAAACGAGGACTATTTCAATAATCTCGGCTCTAACGGTACAATTTCAGGAGATGATATTCGACTTAATATCGGTCGTATTTTGCAGTACGGATATTGCGGCAGCATCAGCACAAGTTGGAAGTCGCAGAACAGCGATGACGCAGATAAACTTTCACACGCAATCGCAACACAGCTCCTTATTTGGGAAACCATTGTCGGCGAAAGAGATGAAAGTTTTAATCATAAGTCGCCCGGCAGTTATGATGCTATTCTCGACCATATTCAAAAGGGTCATCCCCTTTATAGCCGTATTATGGCTTACTATAACAGTATGTCGGAAAGCGTACAGAAGCACACAAAAGTGCCGAGTTTCTGTACTAAGTCAAGCGGCTCTGCAAAGGTGAATGAACTTAAATGGGACGGAAGCAAGTATGTTACTACTCTTACAGACTCAAATGGTGTGATTGGCAATTATGAGTTTTCTGCCAATATTGACGGCGTGACTTTTTCTAAAAGCGGAAACAAGTTGATAGTTTCAATGACAAAAGCTCCGAGTAAGGAATTTACAATTACCGCAACCAAAACAAACGGCACTCGCAAGGGCATTGTTGTTTGGACGGACGGTAAAAACTCTCCCGGTAACGGTATTCAAGATGTCGTTTCGTACAGTCAGAATGTCAGCGACCCTGTAAGCGGCTTTGTAAAAATGAAAGTCAGCTACGGTTCTTGCAAGATTGTAAAAACCAGCGAGGACGGAAAGGTTGACGGTATCAAATTCACTATCACAGGCAACGGAGTTAATCAGACTGTTACCACAGCAAACGGCGGTAAGTTTCAGCTTGATAATCTTATGCCCGGCGTATATACCGTAACGGAACAGTCCATTGATAAATATGTCCCGCAGGAGGTTCACAGAGTAACTGTTGTTGCCGGTCAGGTGGCAACCGTAAACTTCAATAATGTTCTCAAAAGAGGTAATCTTCAGGTCATCAAGTCATCGGAAGATAATCTTGTGGAGGGTGTGAAATTCCACCTTTACGGTACTTCTCTTGCAGGTATCGCCGTTGATGAGTACGCAGTAACCGACAAAAACGGTATTGCAACATTCAAAGATGTGCTTATCAGCGGAAGTACACCATATACCATTGAGGAAGTAGATACTGCTATCCGTTATGTAGTTCCCGAAAAGCAGACGGCACCGATTAAATGGAACGAGGTTACAAACCGTGATTTCACAAACATCTTGAAGAAGTTCAGCGTTACCGTTACAAAGAGCGACCGTGAAGAAGGCACAGCTCAGGGCGACGCTAAACTTTCCGGTGCTGTTTACGGCATCTATAAAGGCGAAACACTTGTGGATAAGTATGTAACCGACAGCGACGGACAGTTTACCACAAAAGAATATGTCTGCGACAGCGACTGGACAGTAAGAGAAATCACACCGTCCGAGGGCTATCTTCTTGATAAGACAGTACACAAGGTAGGTGCAGAACCAAAGCTCTTTACGATTGAACACAACCTTGTTTCTAACGATGTTACCGAACAGGTTATGAAAGGAAATATCGCTATCATCAAACACACCGATGACGGTGAAACAAAGATTGAAACACCTGAAAGCGGTGCAACTTTTGAAATCTATCTTAAATCTTCCGGAAGTTTTGAAGCAGCAGAAGAAGATGAACGAGATACTGTTGTCTGTGATGAAAACGGTTTTGCTCAGACAAAGGATATGCCATACGGTGTATATACCGTTCATCAGACGAAAGGCTGGGAAGGTCGTGAGTTGATGAAAGACTTTGATGTTTTCATTTCTCAGGACGGTCAGACTTACCGCTATCTCATCAACAACGCAAACTTTGAAAGCTATATCAAGGTGGTAAAGGTTGATGCAGAAACAGGCAAGACAATTCCGTATGCAGGTGCAGGCTTCCAAATCTATGACCCTGCCGGAAACAAAGTAAGTATGACATTTACTTATCCGACACCGACAACCATCGACACATTCTATACTGACGCAAACGGTCAGCTTGTTACACCTGAAAAACTGGACTATGGAAAGGGATATTCTCTTGTAGAGGTTCAGGCTCCGTATGGATATGTACTCGACAGCACACCTGTTTTCTTTGATGTGACAGAAGAAAATTCCACTCAGGAAGGCGGTATCACATTGATTAATGTGGATAAACCGAATATGGCTCAGAAGGGTACGATTTCCGTTGAGAAAACGGGAGAGGTATTCTTCGGTGTAAATGTAACCGGCGAGGAGGATAAAGAAGCAATTTTCCAGCCGGTATATAAGGTCAAAGGACTTGCAGATGCGGTTTATGAAATCACAGCCGATGAAGATGTTATCACACCGGACGGCACGCTCCGTTACCACAAGGGCGATGTGGTAGATACCGTAACAACAGATGAGGACGGCTTTGCCAAGAGCAAGGAACTCTATCTCGGTAAATACACCGTTGTTGAAACCAAAGCACCGACAGGTATGGTCATCAACAAAGAAAAGCATTCGGTTGAACTCACTTATGCCGGTCAGGATGTAGCGGTAACAGAAATCGCAACCAGCTTCGTCAACGAGCGACAGAAAGTGAAGATTTCTCTTGGGAAAATCTTAGAGCAGGACGAAACCTTTGGTATCGGCAAGAATGATGAAATCAAAAACATCAGCTTCGGACTATACGCAAAAGAAGATATAGTATCTTCAAGCGGCACAGTCATTCCGGCAGATTGTTTGATTGAGATTATCACGCTTGATGAAAATGGAACAGCGATTGCGAATACAGACCTTCCGTTTGGCAGCTACTATATCAAGGAAATTGCCACAGATGAGCATTATATCCTCTCGGATACACAGTATCCGTTCACATTCGAGTATGCCGGTCAGGATACCGAAACGGTTGAAATCAAAGTAAATGACGGAAAGCCGATTGAGAACAAACTCATCTACGGTTCTGTATCCGGTAAGAAGATTGACGAGAACGGCGAAGCATTGAACGGAGCCTTAATCGGTATCTTCAAAGCAGATGAAACCGTATTTACAAGAGAACACGCTTTAATGACTGCCGTATCACAGAAAGACGGCAGTTTTTCTTTTGCAAAAGTGCCTTACGGTAATTGGATTGTGAGAGAAATTGAAGCGCCGACAGGTTTTGTCCTTGATGATACTTCTTATGAAGTAAACATTTCCGAAAACGAACAGGTCATTGAAGTTGAAATTACCGATGAGTATATTCACGGTAACATTCAGCTTACCAAGGTTGACGCAGATTATCCCGACAACAAACTTACAGGTGCAACCTTTGAAGTGTATAAGGATGTAAACGGCGACGGTAAACTGGACGACGGTGATGAGCTTATCGGAAATCTAAAAGAAACCGCAACAGGTATCTACGAGATGAAAGAACTTCTCTACGGAAAATATCTTGTAAGGGAAGTAAAAGCGCCGGAGGGATTTGTGCTTGATAAGGGCGTTTACTCCGTATTCATTGAAAACGATGAAACAACTTACAAGGTAGAAAACAAAGCAGGAGTCGGCTTTATCAACGAAGCGATGAAAGGAAACTTAAAAATCAAAAAGACATCTTCCGACGGTAAGGTTGAGGGCTTCACTTTCAGAGTAACCGGAGAAAACGGTTATGACCGTAGCTTTACAACCGATAAGAACGGCGAAATCTTTATTGAAGGGCTTCGTATCGGCGAATACACAGTGTCCGAGGTCAGCGACAATGTATCTGCCGGATATGTTTTACCTGCCGATAAGAAAGCAAGCGTAAAGGTTGGTTCTACCACCGTTGTGGAAATGCACAATGTTCTCAGAGATACGCCTAAGACCGGAGATAACAGCAATGTCGGTTTGTGGACTGCACTTGCAGGACTTTCTGCTCTCGGTATTGCGGGAACAGCCTTTGTTGCACTCAGAAAAAAGAAAAAGGAGGACGATGAGTAATGGACACTAAAACAATCGTAGCAGTTGTATTGGTCGCCTTTATTATCGGTGGCTTTATCTTCTTGCAGATTAAGAACAGAAAGAAATAAGGAAAAACACAGTGGGCGGAGCGTAAAAAACTCCGCCCTTTTTCTTTTGGAGGAATGAAATGAATAATCCCAATACAATAGAAAATCAAGTGCTTACTATTCTCAAAGAGAATACAGACGCACGAAACGACGATATGAAACTGTATCTTCTTGTTTGCAATCGTTGTTACCAACGGTATGAAAATCAGGACATAGGCAGTTTGCCATTTGCAGTGATTATGAATTGCTATAAGGAACTGCATTTGCCTCATTTTGAAAGTGTCAGAAGGTCAAGAGCAAAGCTTCAAGCATCACACCCCGAACTTGCGCCAAGTCCGGAAGTTCAGAGAGGACGAAAGCGTTGTGAGCATATGTATCGAACCTATGCAAAATCGTAAATTCCGATAAGGAGGACAAACAATGAAAGAGAAATTTACTTTTCAACAGAAAACAAAGCTTCTGACAAAGTTGTTTGAAGCAGGTTGCAATACGGAAAAGAAATTGCAGCAGCTTGATATGGAGAACATTCTGAAAATCCCCGGTATCACTATTCCGGATATGAGCCTTATTATCGAGCTTCAGAAGCAGACCAAAGCTAATAAGCTGTTCTCATATTTGGGAGGTGGCGTTGATGAGCAGGCAGGAACAGAGTGACCGTCGTATCATATGGAGCAATATGAACCTTGAAGCCGATGATTGGCGTGAGGGTTACAAGGAATATATTGAAGCTAACGAATTAGATGATGACCCTGACGACGAAAACAAGCTATATGAGTATATGGTTGAAGCAAATGACGATTACCTTTCCGATGAAAGGTTAAATCTCGATATTCAGCTTTCACAGCCGATTATCGTTATCGGCGACCTCGGCAGATGGAACGGCAGAGCGTCGGGATACAAGATGATTGATTCCGGCAATATAAAAGACTGCCTTTATTCCGATACCGATTACACCGAATGGTATGTGGATAAGTACGGCGACCTTCGTGCCGACGCCGTTCATCACGACGGCACAAATCATTATCTATACCGTGTATTTAAAGACGGTGTGAGCGATACGCAGATTGAAAACCTGCAAGATAAAATATATAACGGAAAAGCCACGAGAGCCGACATCACACGAGTTACCAAAAGGCTCGGCGATGAGATTGCCGGAGTATATGGCTTCTCTATTTCAAAGCAACGACAACCCAATGAACAAGCGAGGTGATGAATATGGATTACAGAGTATTGACCGAAGCAGAGCGTAAATACACATTCAGTCAAAGTCAGCAGCTCTCTATGCAGACCGGTCTTATCGGATATTTGCGAGCGGACTTCGGTTCTACCGGTAACGAGTTTTGGACGACTTGGAACGATTTCAGAAAAGACTTAAAAACCGATGAATTTAAGGCTGAATTTGATGGCGTTATAAACGGGTTGCGTGACGGAGATGTTTTGTCCGGCAGAAAGGCTATGTCCTCTTACTGTTATTCCACTCCCGACAGCTCCTTTAATGACGACCGCAATCATTACGGTATTCGCCTTGATACGGATAAGTTCAGCTATCTGATGAGACTTAACCCAAATAAGGGCGAGTACAATTTGTACTGCTATTGCTATCAGAAGGAATGGCTAAACAGCCACTTGAAAGACGCAGAGCGTGGCATTCGTTTCATCGACTCCCACTATAAAGAGCAGTTTCGCATTGCGGACGGCGAAAAAATAACCATTAAACTCAGCGATGGCAAAACAATGGAAAGAACTTGCAGATATATAGACGACTATCATTTGGAGGTCGGCACAAATCTATACCACATCTGTGAGTTCGCCGAGCTTTGCGAGAGAAACGGTCATACTGTAGAACCGGTCGAAAAGGAAAATATGAAATCCTCAAAAAGCAAAGAAAAAACACGATAAGGAGGTGCAAGTAAATGGCGAGAAAATACGAACTCATATCCGAACTCTATGACAGAACCTGCAAGACGGTTGTTTCAAATCCGCAGAACTGGAAGAATTTCTTGCAGTCTGCGTGCAGAAACTACAAACTGCGCTTTGACGAGCAGTTGCTTATCTTTGCACAGCGACCCGACGCAACGGCTGTGCTTGAAATTGAAAGATGGAATACTTCTTTTGGTCGTTGGGTAAATAAAGGCGCAAAAGGCATTGCCGTGTTTGAGGACGCAGACAGAAGCAGACAAAGACTCACCCACTACTTCGATATATCCGATACACACGAAAGCAGATATTCCCGTCCTGTTCCGCTTTGGAATATGAGAGATGAATATGCCGCAAGTGTGATTGAAACACTTGAAAGCACATTTGGTGAGCTTGAAAACAAGAACAATTTGAGCAATGCGGTTATGAGTGCCGCACAAAATGCTGCCGAGGATAATCTTCCAGACTATCTGAATGACCTTGTGTATAATAGTGAGGACAGTTTCCTTGAAGAACTCAGCGAGGATATGATTGCAAGCCTTTACAAAAAGGTTGTTGCAAACAGCGTGGCATATATGATGATGTCAAGGCTCGGTATAAATGCAGAAGAATACTTTGAAACCGATGATTTCCGTGATGTAACAAACTTCAATACGCAGGACACGCTTAATGCTCTCGGCATTGCCACAAGCGATATTGCAGAAATGGGACTTTCTGAAATATCTAAAACCGTTATGGCTTTGGATAAAGAAAATCGCACATTTGATAGAAGGAATGGCTTTGAGTACAATAAAGACGAAAACAAAAACGAAAGGAGTTTTGACGATGAAAGAAATCACATACACGAAGCAGGGAGATTACCTGATTCCCGACTTGACATTACCGGAACAGCCGGAGGTGACTCTCGGCAGATGGTCGCAGATGAGGAGAACTTATCTGAAGCAACATCACAAAATCCTGTATTACAATCTGCTGACGAAAGGAGCATTGACGCAGCACTTGTCGGAAGTACAGCAGAGAGCGACCGAGTTGGAGGAAACCTTGGTCAAACAGATGGCACAGAAAGAGGGGCTGACGGAGCAGATGAAAGCGAACGATATGATGAAATGGGTTCGCTTGATGAACAACATCAGGAACTCGGCACAGGAAATCGTGAAGGAACAGGTAATATTCAATTAGAGTATTACGACAGAGAACACGAGGACAAGAGCCTACCGTTTTTCGGCGGAGATGATACAGTCAGAGAGATACTCGGCACTACCCCACACCTGTCCGCTTCAAAAGAAGAAATCAAAGATTTTTTTGAAAGAGACACAGACAATGCGGACAGGACTGAATATGTTAAGAGTATTTTCAATAACGACTACACCGAACTCACATTGGAGGACGGCAGAACGGTAGGCTATAAGACATTTCAGAATGTTCTTCATTTGTGGGAAGGAAGTTATAACAACAGAACGGCTCAAAGCTACTACGACTGGGGTGTAATTGCACAGCATTTTGAGGCAATGAGGCTTTTAGGAGAATTGTCCGATGAGATAAAGCCGTTACCGTCAACAGACAGTCAGTTATCTTTAATAGAAAGCAGTCAGGCGGAGGAAAAGAAAACCTCTGCCTTTACTTTTTCTCAGGAGATTATCGACGCAGTCCTCACCCGAGGTAGCGGAATATCCGAGGGCAAAATGCGTATCTATGAGCAGTTTGAAAAGAGCCTATCAGCAAAGGAAAACGCAGATTTTCTCAAAAATGAATACGGTTGGGGCGGTTCATATCCTGTTATTATCGGTGCAGGTATTGATGAAAATCACGATGGAAAAGGCATAACTCTTTCAAGAGGATTTGGAAACGACGCACCTAAACTCACTCTTAAATGGAATCAGGTTGAAAAGCGTATCGGAGAACTTATCCGTATGGACAGATACCTCAATCCAAAAGAAAAGGAGCAGTATCCAAAGTGGCTTGAAAAACAAGAAGAACGGCGAGCAGAACTTGCAGAGCAGCAAAGAAATCGTGAAATACTTTCTTCTGCCCCACCCGAAACTGAAAACAACGAGGTAGAAACGGAAGCACGCTATGAATATCATCTTGGCGATACGGTATATATCGGTGCTTCGGAATACGAAATCTTATCTTTTGATGATGAGAGAGTAATGCTTTATGATACCGAAATGCCGTTATTTAACAAAGAGTTTGAGCGTTCGGAATTTGACCGTAAAGTGCGTGAAAATCCAATGAACGAACACCTGAGAGTAACGGTATTACCTGCCGCAGAAAAAGCAGATACAGGCGAAAATATCGCTCAAAACGATACCGAAACCGAACAGAAAACAGATTATGAAGATGCCTTTTTCATTAACCGAGAGCAAGAAAGCGTTACTTGGATGTACTTCAACCCCGACAGCAATGCCGGCGGTCAGTATGTTACTAACGAACTCTCTTTTGATGAAATTAGAGAAGCGGCACAAAGGCACAAATCGGCAGATGACTTCTTTGATTATCTCGGCAGTATCGCAAATCAAACTCTTGCCGATGTAGGTACGGAATGGTTTGAAGAAGCAGATAATGCTTTCAAACAGACACCGGATTTAACCGGCTGCACTTCTGCAACAATGAACTCACTCATTGAAAACGCCGAAAGAAGCGATATGGTAGCAACCAATATCGGTAAAGTTCCGATTGAGGACTACCGAGAAATTGTAGCCGTTCAAAACGGTTTTGACAGCTACGATGAGATGTATAACGAGGGCATTCGTATCGGAAACGGTTACGATAAAGAACCTGAGCCGATTGTTCCTGCTTGGGAGCAGAAGAAAAAAGAAAAGGTAAAAAGTTTTGACCTGCACCCTGATGTGCCGATGGCAGAGCGAAACAATTTTGATTTGCGTTCTAATCCAGTTGAACAAGTCGGCAAGAAAGAGCGTTTTCGCCGCAATATTATGGCGATACAGCTTCTTAAAAAATGTCAGGAAGAAAACCGCTTTGCCACACTGGAAGAACAGATAATTCTTTCTAAATATGTTGGATGGGGCGGCATTCCCGAAGCATTTGATGAGAGAAACTCAGCGTGGTCTACTGAATATTTGGAGCTTTCCTCTGTATTAACGCCCGATGAATACGCAGCGGCAAGAGAAAGTACCTTGACTGCCTTTTACACTCCCCCCGAAGTTTCAACCGCCATTTACAAGGCATTGGAACAGATGGGATTTCAGGAGGGCAACCTGCTTGAACCATCCTGCGGTATCGGTAACTTTATCGGTATGCTTCCGAAATCAATGGAAAATGCAAAGGTGTACGGCGTCGAGCTTGATACCATATCAGCAGGTATTGCACAGCAGCTTTATCAGAAGTCCTCAATAGCGGCACAAGGATTTGAAGAAGTCAATGTTCCCGACAGTTTCTTTGACGGAGTCATCGGCAATGTGCCGTTCGGCGATTTCAAAGTTGCAGATAAGAGATACGATAAGTACAACTTTTTTATTCACGACTATTTCTTTGCAAAGTCTTTGGATAAGTTAAGACCCGGTGGTGTAATGGCTCTTGTTACGAGCAAAGGCACAATGGATAAAACCAATTCAACGGTCAGAAAATATATTGCTCAAAGAGCAGAACTTCTCGGAGCAATCAGACTGCCGAATGATACTTTTAAGGGCAATGCCGGAACAGAGGTCGTATCGGATATTTTGTTCTTGCAAAAGCGTGACAGGCTTATTGATATTGAACCTGACTGGGTACAACTTGGCACAAATGAAAACGGTATCACGATGAACTCATATTTTGTAGAGCATCCTGAAATGATACTGGGCGAAATGAAAACAGTAAGCGGTCGCTTTGGCGAAGAAGTAACCTGCGTACCGTTTGAAAATGCAGATTTATCCGAATTGTTATCGGAAGCGGTAGCGAATATACACGGAGAAATTTCCGATTACGAAGTGGAAAATGAACTTGAGGAAGAAAATAATTCTATCCCGGCAGACCCGAATGTGAGAAACTTTTCATACACGATTGTTGACGATGAAATCTATTTCCGTGAGAACTCTTGTATGTCGCTTGTTGAGGTATCGGCAACAGCCGAAAACCGCATTAAGGGTATGGTTGCGATAAGAGATTGTGTCCGCAACCTGATTGAACTTCAAACCGAAGATTATCCCGACGAAGAAATCAAAGCCGAGCAGTCAAAACTCAACAGCCTTTATGACGGTTATACAAAGAAATACGGACTGATTAACAGCAGAGCCAATGTGTCGGCATTCGGTGATGACAGTTCCTTTGCCCTACTTTCCGCACTTGAAGTTATCAACGAAAACGGTGAACTTGAACGCAAGGCAGATATGTTCTTTAAGCGTACAATCAAACCGCATAAACCAATAACGGAGGTTGATACGGCGGACGAAGCGCTTGCCGTATCTATGGGAGAGAAAGCAACCGTTGATATGGAATATATGCGAGAGCTTACAGGCAAAAGCGAAGAAGAATTATTCTCCGACTTAAAGGGCGTCATATTCTTAAACCCGCTTTATGGTTATGGAAATGTAACCGAGCAAAAGTATTTGATGGCAGATGAGTACCTTTCGGGAAATGTCCGAGAAAAACTTATTACAGCTAAAAAGTCTGCCGAGGTTTATCCCGAAGATTACAAAATCAATGTAGAGGCTCTGGAAAAAGTTCAGCCGAAAGACTTGACCGCAAGCGAAATATCCGTAAGGCTCGGTGCAACTTGGATACCGCCCGAAATCTTTGAGAAGTTTATGTTTGAATTTCTCGATACTCCACGCTATGCACAATGGAACATCAAAGTACACTACTCTCAATATACCGGCGAATGGAACATTGAGGGCAAAAGTTATGACCGTTCCAATGTGAAAGCGTACAGCACTTACGGCACTTCCCGTATTAACGCATACAAGATAATCGAGGAAACGCTGAACCTGAAAGATGTCCGTATCTTTGACTATATCGAAGATGAGGACGGTAAGAAAAAAGCCGTTCTTAATAAAAAAGAAACGGCAATCGCACAGGCAAAGCAGGAACTTATCAAGCAAGGCTTCCAAGATTGGGTATGGGCTGACCCTACCCGCCGAGAAAAACTCACGAAGATGTATAACGAAAAATTCAACAGCATAAGACCCCGTGAGTATGACGGAAGTCATATTACTTTTAACGGTATGAACCCCGAAATTGAACTTCGTGAACATCAGAAAAATGCGGTAGCACATATTCTTTACGGCGGAAATACGCTGCTTGCACACGCAGTCGGTGCAGGCAAGACTTTCGAGATGGTATCAGCCGCTATGGAGTCAAAGCGTTTAGGACTTTGCAACAAGTCGCTGTTCGTAGTCCCGAACCACCTTACCGAACAATGGGCTGCTGAGTTTCTACAACTCTATCCTGCGGCTAATATTCTTGTTGCAACGAAGAAAGATTTTGAAACTAAGAATCGTAAAAAGTTCTGTGGCAGGATTGCAACCGGAGATTACGACGCAGTTATTATCGGTCACAGTCAGTTTGAAAAGATACCTATGTCTGTTGAAAGGCAGAGGGCAATCTTGGAGCAACAGCTTCAGGAATTGACTGACGGCATTATCGACTTAAAGAAAAACCGTGGAGAAAACTTCTCCGTTAAGCAGCTTGAAAAGTCGAAAAAGGCTGTGAAGTTGAAACTGCAAAAACTCAATGACCAAAGCCGCAAGGACGATGTTGTTACCTTTGAAGAACTCGGTGTGGACAGGCTCTTTATTGACGAGAGTCATTACTACAAGAACCTGTACCTTTACACCAAAATGCGCAATGTAGGCGGTATCGCACAGACAGAAGCACAGAAATCTTCCGACCTATTTATGAAGTGTCGCTATCTTGATGAGATTACAGGTGGTCGAGGAACGGTATTTGCAACCGGTACTCCTATCTCAAACAGTATGGTGGAACTCTATACTATTCAGCGATACTTGCAGTACAACACTCTTGTGAAGAACGGATTACAACACTTCGACGCTTGGGCAAGTACCTTTGGAGAAACTGTAACAGCCGTTGAACTTACACCGGAGGGTACGGGATACAGAGCAAAAACACGCTTTGCAAAGTTCTACAACTTACCGGAACTTATGGCAATGTTCAAGGAGGTTGCAGACATTAAAACAGCGGATATGTTGGCATTGCCTGTACCCGAGGCACACTTTCACAATGTAGCGGTCAAGCCGTCTGAAATGCAGAAAGAAATGGTTGCCTCTCTTGCAGAGCGAGCCGAGAAAGTTCGCAGCGGCGGTGTGGATTCAAGCGTTGACAATATGCTTAAAATCACAAACGACGGCAGAAAGTTGGCACTTGACCAGCGTATGCTCAATGATATGTTACCCGATTATGAGGGCAGCAAAATCAATGCCTGCGTTGACAACATCTATCGCATTTGGGAAGAAACAACCGACAAGAAATCGGCGCAGCTTGTGTTCTGCGACCTATCAACGCCAAAGAACGACGGTACTTTTTCGGTGTATAACGACATCAGAAAGAAGTTGATTGAGCGAGGCATTCCCGAAAGTGAAGTTCGCTTTATCCACGAAGCAGACACCGATGTTAAGAAAAAGGAGTTATTCCAAAAGACACGCAAAGGCGAAGTCAGAGTGTTACTCGGTTCTACTCAAAAGATGGGAGCCGGGACGAATGTTCAGGACAGGCTTATCGCACTTCACGATGTTGATTGTCCGTGGAGACCGGCAGATTTGGAGCAACGCAGCGGTCGCATTATCCGTCAAGGCAACTCAAACCCGGAAGTAGATATTTACCGCTATGTTACGGAACAGACCTTTGACGCATATCTCTATCAGCTTGTAGAGGGCAAGCAAAAGTTTGCAAGTCAGATTATGACGAGCAAATCTCCGGTCAGAAGTGCGGAAGATATTGACGAAACCGCACTGTCTTATGCCGAGATTAAAATGCTTGCAACCGGCAATCCGTATATCAAAGAGAAGATGGATTTAGATATTCAGGTACAAAAGTTGAAACTGTTAAAATCCAATTTTCTTTCTGAAAAATACGCTTTGGAAGATAAGATAATCAAATATTACCCGCAGTGTATCACTTCTCTTGAGAACCGCATTAACGGCTTAAAAGCAGATGTGGAAACTGCGAAACAACACCCGAAACCAACAGATGACCGCTTTATCGGTATGGAGGTTAAGGGCGTTTTTTATTCCGAAAAAGCAGAAGCCGGCAAAGCAATCATTGAAGCCTGCAAGCAGATGAACAGCCCTGACCCTATTCCTCTCGGAAAGTACAGAGGATTTGAAACGGAACTTCTTTTCAACACCACGGAGCGCAGTTACGAGGAAAGGATTAAAGGTGTGACAAGCAAAAACATTACACTCGGCGACGACGCACACGGCAACATCACTCGTATTGACAACGGTATTGAGAAGTTTGCGGAGAGTTTAACCTTTGCTGAAAGCGAACTTGAAAACACCAAAACTCAATTTGAAACTGCAAAGAAAGAAGTTCAAAAACCTTTTGCTCAGGAAGAAGAATTGAGGTCTAAACTTGCAAGACTTGATGAACTTAATATCCTGCTCAATATGGACAAAACAGAAAATGAAATTGTCGGCGGTGAACCTGATGAGGGCGAAGTACCGACTGCACGAAAGGAGAAAACTTATGAAAGATAATATGAAAGAAAAGGATTTAACGGTAGATTTCTTTTTCGGAAACGAGGAAATCAATCCGTTTGACGCACCACAGATGTGCGTTGTTCGCAGATTAAGCAATGCTTATCACGAATTGGAAAACGAAAAACTTCCGGCTAATAAGGCGGAAATCAATCTCAGAATTGCTAAACTCAGCTTCTATGAAGAACTCATTGACATCAGTATTCAAACCGATTTTTCACAGGCTGACATTATAGCTCTTTATGAGGAAGAAGACCTTGCGGAAATTGCTTGGCTTTTCTGGAATGATGTTAAGTGTCCGGTCACCGATGTTCTTTTGCTGATTGCGAAGCTCGCTTATTGCGATGAGATAAGCGATAAGGTAATCGACTTCCTTGTGTAAAGCGAGGTGGTTTATATGCCATATATCGCACCGGAGGTTATAACCGAAGCCAAGCGAATGGACTTATTGACTTATCTCAGAGAGTATGAACCGAACGAGCTTGTGAAGTATTCAAATAACACCTATACCACAAGAACCCACGACAGCTTGAAAATTTCAAACGGAAAATGGATGTGGTGGTCAAGAGGTATCGGGGGCAAAACTGCCCTCGATTACCTTATTAAAGTTCGTGGAATGGACTTCGTTGAAGCGGTTCAGACCATTATGGGAAACGGTTCGGTAAGGTCTCCGACACCCGAAAATACAAAAAGTTATCCTAATCAGCCGTTGCTTCTACCTGAAAGAAGTCCCTCTACCGATGTGGTATTTGAATATCTTTTCGGGCGTGGCATTGATTATGAAATCATCAATTACTGTTTGGAAAAGGAACTGGTAATTGAATCGCTGCCGTATCACAATGTTGTTTTTATCGGCTATGACGAAAGCAATAAACCAAAGTATGCAGCTTACAGAGCCACAAATCAATCAAGACTTATGGGCGACTGCACCGGCAGTAAAAAGCAATATTCATTCCGTCTTACTGCCGAAAACACCGGCGAGGTTCATCTTTTTGAATGTGCCATTGACCTACTCTCCTATGCCACTTTGATGAAGTTGGAGGGAAAGAATTGGCGACAGTATAATCTTATTTCTCTTGCCGGAGTGTACTCGCCAAAGCAAAATATCGGGGACTCGAAAGTGCCTGTTACGGTTAGAAATTTGCTTGAAAAAGACAAGTCAATTAAGCGTATCGTTCTCCATTTGGACAATGATATTGCCGGAAGAAAAGCAACCAAAGCGTTGCAAACTATTCTTTCGGATAAGTATGAAGTCGTTGACGATCCGCCCAAGTGTGGAAAAGATGTCAACGACTTTCTTTGTATCAAGTTAGGAATATCAAAGAAACACGAAAGGAGTTTTGAAAGATGAATGTTGAAAAAATCAGAGAAATGTACCCGGAGGGAACGCAGATTATTCTCCAAGAAATGCGTGGCGAAAGTCAAATGCCTTATGGTTTGAAAGGAACGGTTAAGTTCGTTGACGACGCAGGTCAAATCCATATGAGGTGGGAAAACGGCAGCTCACTTGCACTAAACATTGATGAGGATACCTTTGAAAAGGTTGAAACCTCTGAAAAGATTTCTGTCATTCTTATTGAACCGGGCAGGTATCCGAAGCTTATTGAAATTGAGGATACGCTGGAAGCAATGCAGGAAACCGTAGGCGGATATATTGAGGAATATATGCCGTTTGATGATGAGGTTGCAATCATTTGCAACGAAGAAGGCAAGATGAACGGTGCTGAACTCAACAGGGCAATTTATTCCGAACCTGAAAATGTTGAGATGAGTTATCAGCAGTTGAAAGCCTATTTGCGGCAGGCAGAAAAAAATAGAAGTCATACTGTCGGATATATTGTTTTTACAGCTGACAGCTTCGACAAATCTTATACAGAGGAAGAACGAACCTATGTTGTCGGCAGTAACAATAAGGCTTTCATCGAAGGTATGGGTGGATACTCTATCTATGCTTCTTCCCTTGACGGCTCGGATAAAAATGTGCGACTGGAAGCATATATGGCTGATGAATACGGTGGAAAGGACGGTTGGAAGATTGAAAAGTGCTATGTGAAAGACGAGAGCAACCGTGAAATGCTGGACATTATTGCCGGCAAGTTTTTCATTGCCTATGCACCGATTGAGTCGGAGAAACTTCTCAGTATGCCAAAGGATTTAATGAAAAAGTACGAGGATAAATTCAAGTATCCGGAGCGTTTTTACCAGACGGATAACGGTATTGTAGCGAAAGCATATAAGCCGGTATCGAAGGATATGGAGAGATAAAGAGACAATCTCCGGGGCAACCCTACGAGTCTGCACAAACTTAGCGAGCAGACCATTTGGATAAACACAGTTTCCAAACGGTAAAACTCGTTAGGGGTTGCCCCTAATACCCCAAAGGAAAAGGAGGATGTTTTGAGAGAGATAGTATTAACTTCTGCCGGCATTGTTATCGGCGGATTTTTAGGAGTAGTTTTTATGTGCCTGTTTCAGATAAACAAAGACAGACACTATTTTATTTCAAGAAAGGATGACACAGAAAATGAGAAAGAGAAACATTCAGAAGATTGTTAGACTCAGCAGAGATGAAGCACAGGATTTGCAGAAGAAAGCAAAGAAGGCTTGCCTTAGTGAAGCCGGACTTATCCGTTTGCTTCTCCGTGGTTATGAGCCGAGAGAAAAGCCCGATGAAAGATTTTACGATGTTATGCGTGAGCTTTCCGCAATCGGTAACAATATCAACCAGCTTGCCGCAAAAGCAAATACGCTCGGCTTTGCCGACGCAACGCAGCTTAAAAAAGAAGCGGAGCGTTGGCATAAATTTCAGGCAGATGTTGAACGAGTTTTTCTCAGACCCAATGAGAGCGATATGAAATGGCAGTAAGTAAGTTGTGGGCAGTCACTTCAAGGCTCGGTCAGGTTATTGATTATGCAGCCAATCCCGCAAAGACGGCGGCGGATAATTACACCGAGGAACAGTATCAGGCTCTCCGTGATGTGTTGGCTTACGCAAAGGACGAAGAAAAAACCGAGCGTGAATTTTTCGTCGAAGGTATCAACTGCAATCCGCTTACTGCCCGTGACCAATTTGTTTCGGTTAAACAGGCATACGGTAAAGAGGAAGGCATACAAGCCTACCACGGATACCTGAGTTTTAAGGAACAAGATATTTCGCCGGAGCTTGCACAGAAAATCGGAATGGAGTTTGTAAACGAAGTTTGGGGCAAAAGATTTCAAGCGGTAGTAACCACTCATTTGAACACTAAGCATTTGCATTGCCACTATGTAATCAACTCAGTTTCCTTTGTGGACGGCAAGAGATTATGGGGCGACGAAAAAGCGTGGTTCAAGTTTCGCTTGGTTGCAGATAAAATTTGCGAAAAGTACGGACTTTATTATAATCCAAATCCAAATCGTAGTAAGCAATCATCCTACTATTACAAACAGGAACAAGCCGGAATGCCGACTCGATACTCAATGACTCGTCAAGCCATAGACGAAGCGATTGCTCACAGCACGAATCTTAAAAGTCTTGATTATGCGCTGACTCAAATGGGTTATGAGCATTGTTTGAGTGAAAGCCGTAAGTATTGGACGATTGTGCCGAAAGGAAACAAAAAACCGATAAGGCTTAAAAATCTCGGTGAAGATTACACCGAAGAAGCAATCAAGCGTAGGCTTACTGAAAATCAAGGCGTACGCTTAATGCCGTTTACAAATCAGACGGTAGTCATCAGACAGTACCGACTGCCTACAAGAGAACACAAAATAAAAAAGGTCGGCGGACTGTATGGGCTGTATCTGCATTACTGCTACAAGCTCGGTTATCTGCCTAAATACAAAAAACAAAATACCGCAAGGCTTCATTACCTTCTCAAAGAAGATTTGTTGAAGCTGGATAAAATCACACAGGAGACAAGGCTGCTCGGACGAGAAAACATTTCTACGGACGAACAGCTTTTCTCATATAAAGAGTCGGTGTTGTCGCAAATCAAAACTTTGACTGACGACAGAACGCACCTGCGAAAACAGTTAAGAAAAAATTTGAGTGACGATGAGCTGTCAAAGGTCAAAGAACAGATTTCAACAATCACCGGCGAATTGTGGACTCTCCGTAAAGAGGTCGGTCTTTGTGATGACATTGCCGAAAGGTCAAAGGTTATTGAAGCCAATCTTGAAACGGTAAGAGCCTACGAAGAAAAACAAGAAAGAAAGGAGCAAAACCGAAATGACAAATTCAGGTGACGCAGCAGAACAGGTCGTAAGATTATCTCTTGAAGGCTTTGAAGTTGCTGCTAAACTAACCGGTTCGGCTGCAAAGAATATTGCTATTCTTCTCGCTTCCGTGTTAAAGCAGGAAGCAACGCAGGCGAACAAGACAAGAGGTAAAACCCGTCTTACCAATATGATTAAATCGGGCAAAGAGTTGAAAGTGTTTTCTATTCCGAATAAGGACTTAAAGAAATTCACCGAACAGGCAAAACGCTACGGCGTTCTTTACTGCGTGTTAAGGGATAAAAACACAAAGGGCGATAGTGTGCCGATTGATATTATTGCTCGTGCGGAGGACGCTTCCAAAATTCAGCGTATCGTTGAGAGATTTGAACTCGGTAAGGTTGATAAGGCTGCCATCGTTACGGAGTCGCAGAAAGCGGTTGAAAAACGAGAAGCCTTGGAAAAAGATAAGCCGACTAAATCCAAAAACGAAATCATTACCGAGGAAGCAACCCGAAAGCCAATTCAGAAAGACGGGTACTCGCAATCAAACCCCACAGTCGCCAAGACGGACAAAAACCCTCCGTCAAGGCAAAACTCAGAGCCGGTAGATATGCAAACTGACAAGGGTGCTGTAAGCGACGGACAGAAAAAGCCGTCGGTCAAAGAAAAGCTCGACCGATACAAGGCTCAGTCCAAGCAACAGAAAGAAGCAGAACGCAAAGAGCCGGAGGTAGATAAGGCAAAGAGTAACTCTGCACCAAAACAGACTGTACACAAACAGCCGGAAAATAAACCTAAGAAATTGAAAGAGAGGTAATTATAATGACAAACAATTTTACTCCTGCAAAGGCAGGCGGTCAGCGTCCGAGACTTTCCAAAGAGGAATATGCCGAGAAGATGAGAAAAGAAAAAGAAGCCGTTTATCAAATGGCTGATGAAACCGCAACGGGGATTGTTGCAAGTCCTGAAAAGTTCAAGGCTTTTCTTGATACTCAGAGCCGACTTGACAGATACTCTGCTGTCAACGCTCTCCTCATTTTTAAGCAGCTGCCCGAAGCAAGTCAGCTTAAAAACTTTGACGATTGGAGCAAAGACAACATCAAAATCACGAAAGGTGCAAAGAGCATTTCTATTCTTGAACCTGTTGAATATGCAAAGCGTGACGGTACAACCGGAATTTCCTACAATGTAAAAAAGGTCTTTGATGTATCTCAGACCAACGGCAAACGACCGCCTGCGCCGACAGTCAATCGTGACCCAAAGGCGCTTATTACTACAATGCTTGATTCGTCGCCGGTTAATGTTGAGGCAACGGACGAACTTCCTTATCCCAATATGGCAGCGTTCTATAACAATGAGGAACAGACCTTGTATGTTAAGCGTGATGTTGGGGATAGTGTTGCTGTTGCACAGTGCGTAGCACAGGAACTTGGCCACGCACAGCTTTCTATCAACAGCGACAGTTACAGCCGTTCCGATATGGGCTTTCAGGCAGTATGTATCGGATATATGCTTTGCAAAAAGTACGGTATTGATACGCAGAATTTTGCCATCAATCGTATTCCGGATAAGCTCGCTAACAAAGAACCGAAAGATATTCGCTATGAGCTTTCCAAAACAAGAAACGCAATGGCGGATATTCATTCCCGTGTTTCCGATGAGCTTTACAAGAAAAAGCAGGCTCGCTCAAAAGACTATGAAAGATAAGAGGTTAGATTATGGCGAAAGAAGAAATGTATCATATAGCGTTGGACGATTACGAACACGGCATTATTATCCGTTCTCTCAACGATGAAAAAACGGACTTGATGAACGAGGGTAAATCCACCGACGCTGTCGATGACCTTATCATTAAGGTCGGAACTGCCCCAAAGAAAAAGTTCAAAGTTATCGAAAAGGAACGCTCTTGTGAATCGAGATAACGAAAGGCAGACTGCTGTTATTCTTTCCGTCATCGGTATTATCCCGGTCGTATGGCTGGCACTTTTGATTGCACCCTCTGTAAAAGGAGGATTGCCGGAAATTCTGCCAAGCCTTTTGTCGGCTTTTAACAAACCGTTCCATATTGAAGTTTGCGAGGACAGCTTAAAAACTGTCCTCGTTTTGCTTCTCTGCTACGGACTCGGTCTTGGAATTTACTTCTCAACACAGAGAAATTACCGAAGGCGTGAAGAACACGGCTCTGCTAAATGGGGCAACGCAAGAGCCGTAAATAAGAAATACAGACAGTCGCCGGATTCTGCAAACAAACTGATGACGCAAAATGTTTGTATAGGACTTAATGCTAAGAAACACCGAAGAAACTTAAATACACTTGTATGCGGTGGTTCGGGTGCAGGTAAGACAAGATTTTACTGTAAACCGAACCTTATGCAATGCAACACATCATTCGTTATTCTTGACCCGAAAGGCGAAATACTGAGAGACACCGGAAAGCTTCTTGAAAGCAAAGGCTATGAAGTTCGTGTACTTGATTTGATTTCAATGGAGAAAAGCCATTGTTATAACCCATTTGTCTATTTGCAGAATGACAATGATGTGCAAAAACTCGTGACGAACCTTTTCAAGAGTACCACTCCAAAGGGCAGTCAGTCCCAAGACCCATTTTGGGACACTTCCGCTTCAATGCTGTTGCTTGCTTTGGTGTTCTATTTGCACTATGAAGCACCGGAAGAAGAACAAAACTTCGCAATGGTTATGGAAATGCTAAGAGCCGGTTCGATTGAGGACGAGGAAGATACAAGACCTTCTCCCCTCGACGAATTGTTTGCCGAGCTTGAAATGAAAAATCCCGACCATATTGCTCTTAAATATTACCGTTCTTATCATTCCGGTGCGGCAAAAACATTAAAGTCCATACAAATAACTCTTGCGGCAAGATTGGAAAAGTTCAACCTTGAAAGTCTTGCTTCTTTAACCACGACAGATGAGCTTGACTTGCCGTCGCTTGGAGAAAAAAAGGTTGCTCTGTTTGCTTTGATACCGGACAACGATTCCAGCTTTAATTTCTTGGTATCTATTCTTTACACACAGCTGTTTCAGCAGTTGTTTTATGCTGCTGACCATATCCACGGCGGCTCGCTTCCCGTTCCTGTTCATTTTCTTATGGACGAGTTCGCCAATGTGAGCCTGCCCGATGATTTCGACAAGATATTGTCGGTTATGCGCTCCCGTGGGGTTTCTGTAAGTATCATCTTACAGAACTTAGCACAGCTAAAAGCCTTGTTTGAAAAACAATGGGAAAGCATTGTGGGCAACTGCGATGAGTTCCTATATCTCGGCGGCAACGAGCAAAGCACTCATAAATATGTGTCTGAACTTCTCGGCAAGGAAACCATTGATACCAACACATACGGTAAGAGTTCGGGACGAAGCGGAAACTATTCCACCAACTATCAGATTAGCGGTCGAGAGTTGCTCACTCCCGATGAGGTGCGTATGCTTGATAACCAATATGCCATTCTGTTTATTCGTGGAGAACGACCTGTAATGGACTTCAAGTATGACATCTTAAAGCACCCGAATGTGGCACTTACAACCGATGGTAAGGCTTCGGCTTACAAACACGGAGAAGTTACCGTCAAGCATTCGTCTATCTCTGTTCTTTCTCTTAACCCGAAAGAGTTACCGGAGGAAAACTACGGAGAAACCACTTACGAACTTCTGTCCGATGAGGACTTTGAAGTAAATAAAAACATATATTAACGGAGGAATTTACAATGACTAATTTCAATAAGAACAACGAAAAGAAAACCACTCAGAGATTGCCTATGACCGGAAAGGTTAAGAAAGGCTTTCATACTTACTGCGCCGTTGTTACAGCAGTAACCCTTGTTTTCGGTATGAGCGTTACCGCTTTTGCCGCTAACGACCCGATTACCGTGGTAAATAATTTGTCCGACTTTATTTTCGGACTTATTCGTGCAATCGGTATGATTTTGCTCGGCTTTGGTATCGTTCAGGTCGGACTTTCTTTAAAATCTCACGACCCGTCTCAGCGTGCCAACGGCTTCTTGACCCTTGCAGGCGGTATTATCATTACCTTTGCAAAGGAAATTCTTAACCTCATTGCCGGTTAAAAGAACACAGTTATCAAAGGGGCATATCCGATTTTGGGTATGCCCCTTAATCTTTAAGGAGGTGCAAACAGATGAGTGATAACTGGGTGGTTCAAAACCTACAAAATGTCCTCGACACTTGGAACAGCAAGTTATCGGAAATATGGCAACTGCTTACCACTTCACCGCAGGACTTCAAAGGCGGAAGCATTTGGAATGTGATGGTAACAATCAACGGTGCGGTTCAGGCTATCGGACTTGCTTTGCTTGTTTTATTCTTTGTTGTCGGTGTAGTTCGCACTTGCGGAAGTTTTACCGAAGTAAAGAAACCGGAACACGCATTAAAATTGTTTATCCGTTTTGCCATTGCCAAAGGTGTTATAACTTATGGCTTGGAACTAATGCTCGCTTTGTTTAACATCGTGCAAGGTACAATTTCAACCATAATGACATCAGCAGGATTTGGTACACCGAATCAAACGACACTGCCATCCGAAATGATAACCACCATTGAGGAGTGCGGATTTTTTGAAAGTATTCCGTTATGGGCTGTAACGCTCATCGGCGGACTGTTTATCACAGTTCTCTCTTTCATTATGATAATGACGGTGTACGGACGATTTTTCAAACTGTATATGTACACGGCTCTCGCTCCGATACCGCTTTCAACCTTTGCCGGAGAACCGTCGCAGAATGTCGGTAAGAGCTTTATTAAAAGCTACTGTGCCGTTCTGCTTGAAGGTGCGGTAATTGTACTTGCTTGTATCATCTTCTCCCTATTTGCTTCTACACCGCCGGTGGTTGACGCAAATGCAGCAGCCGTTACTCAGGTGTGGGCATATATTGGAGAACTCGTATTCAATATGCTTGTACTTGTCGGTGCTGTTAAAATGAGCGACCGTATTATCCGTGAAATGATGGGCTTGTAATCGGAGGTTTTGACTGAATGAAAAACAAAAACAGAACAGGTCGGCAGAAGTATATTCAGCCTGACCGCAAATGCAAAAACTGCGTATATAACGGCGGTAAAAGAAAAGGAGAGCGAGTTTGTCTTGCAGATACCTGTATCTATACTGCCGATAACCGCAGAGAAAGGAAATTTTAATGGAAGTTAAGATTAACAGAGAAATACGAAATTACACGGAATCAATGTTCTTTGGACTGTCGCTCAGACAGTTCATTTTTTCTGTTCTTGCTTGCGGAGTGGCGGTAGGATTGTACTTCTTACTTAAACCGCATTTCGGAACAGAAACGGTATCGTGGGTTTGTGTTTTGGGAGCAGCACCTTTTGCAGCTCTCGGCTTTGTGAAATACAACGGAATGACTGCTGAGAAGTTTATATGGGCGTGGATTAAGTCGGAATTTCTTATGCCTAAGAAGTTGGTGTTTCACTCTACGAATACCTATTACGAGCTTATGAAACCGACAATCGAACAAAAACAAAAAATCAAAAAGGAAAATTGAACAGTTTTTCGGGATTGACAATTAAGCATTGTTTAATTATAATAATATGATTTAGCTTTAGCTGAATGGGCGGCTTGGGAAGAAAGGAGTTATACTATGTATGAGTATGTAAATGACAAACAATTTCTGAGCCGTATGCGTTCTCTTTGTGGAGATATAATGCAAGACCTTTGTCACACATTGAAAGAAGAATATGACATTGGTGCTTCGTTCTACCTTGTGGGGAGCGGTGCAAAAAATCTAATAATGCAAAATGCCAACAGACCTATTGACTTGGACTACAACCTTGAAATCACGAGAATAGATGACTGGGAGGATTGTAGAAACATCAAGGAGTGTGTCAGAAAGGCGTTTAATATGGTTCTTCGGAAACACGGATGGAATGACTGTGAAGATTCAACATCATCACTAACTACGGAGAAGCGCTACTTCACTCAGGGCAATGATACAGATTTTTCAATAGATGTCTGCATTGTCTGTGAGGATGTTGACGGCAATTATCACCGCTTAATTCACGAAAAAACAGGCTTTTCTTATTATGATAAGTATTTTTGGAATCAAGCACCTAATTCAAAGCGACTTAAAGAAAAGGCTGATTATATTAAAAGCAAAGGCAAATGGGCATTAGTCAGAGAACAATATAAGAGAATAAAAAACAAGTATTTGACCTCAAATGACTATAACCATTCTTCGTTTATTTGCTATATTGAAACTGTAAACAATGTTTATAACTCAAGAAAGCACTGGGATTAAAACTTAACAACACTAATTTTTATCGTCACTTAATTAAGTGGCGATTTTTTTATGCAAAAGGAGGCATACAAGAACAATGATTAAAACCCTTACAAACCTGTTAAAACAGGATAAAGAAAAGTTTGTAGTTCCAAAGGGCGTACAGGACTGTATCCCTATTACCGCTATTTATGATGACGGAATTTTCCGTGTGGGAAAGGACAAATATTCAAAGTCTTTTAAGTTCACGGATATTAACTATGCCGTTGCCAGCCGAGAAGATAAAGAAGCGATGTTCCTTGAATATTCTGAACTTCTCAATTCTCTCGATAGCGGAGCTACAACAAAACTGACAATCAATAACAGACGGCTTAACCGTTTGGATTTTGAAAAAACAATCCTTATTCCCGAAACCGGAGATGACCTTGATGTTTACAGAGAAGAATATAACAAAATGCTTCTTGATAAGGCAACCGGTGCAAACGCCATCGTTCAGGATAAGTATGTAACTATCTCTATCAATAAAAAGAGCGTTGAGGACGCAAGAACATATTTTGCTCGTGTGGGTGCGGATTTGATTGCCCATTTTTCAAGGCTCGGAAGCAAATGCGTGGAGCTTGAAACAGATGAGCGACTTCGTATTGTTCACGACTTCTTCCGTGTGGGAGAAGAAACCACTTATCACTTCGATATTAAGGAAACCCGAAAGAAGGGACACGATTTCAAGGACTATGTTTGCCCCGATACTATGGAGTTTGAAAAGGACTATTTCAAGATGGGCGACTGTTACGGACGAGTTCTTTTTCTTCGTGAGTACGCTTCGTATATCAAGGACAGTATGGTAACTGACCTTACTGATTTGAACCGTAACCTTATGATGTCCATTGATATTGTGCCTGTACCCACCGATGAAGCAGTAAGAGAAGCGGAAAGCAGACTTCTCGGTGTAGAAACCAACATCACCAACTGGCAGAGAAAGCAAAATCAGAATAACAACTTTTCAGCTACCGTTCCGTATGATATGGAACAGCAGAAAAAGGAAATGAAAGAGTTCCTTGATGACCTCACCACTCGTGATCAGCGAATGATGTTTGCTGTACTCACGCTGGTTCATACTGCGGACAGTAAAAAGCAGCTTGATGATGACACCGAAGCGCTGCTTACGGTAGCAAGACAGAACTTGTGTCAGTTTGCTGTTTTGAAATATCAGCAGCCGGACGGACTGAATACCGCAATGCCGTTTGGTACACGCAAGATTGACGCATTCAGGACGCTTACAACCGAAAGCCTCGCAGTCTTTATTCCTTTCAAGGTTCAGGATATTTACCACGAAAACGGTATTTACTACGGTCAGAATGTAATCAGCAAAAATATGATTATCGCCGACCGCAGGCAACTACTCAACGGCAACTCCTTTATCCTCGGCGTATCCGGTGGCGGTAAGTCCTTTGCGGCTAAGGGCGAGATAGAAAATATCATTCTTTCCTCTAATGCGGATGTAATTATAATTGACCCTGAGCGTGAGTATTCGCAGCTTGTCAAAGCTCTTGGCGGCGAAATTATCAATATATCCGCTACTTCGCAGAGCCATATCAATGCAATGGATATGAACAAAGAATACGGAGATGGAGCAAACCCGGTTATCTTGAAATCCGAGTTCATTATGTCCCTTTGTGAACAGCTTATCGGCGGTACAAATCTCGGTGCAAAGCAAAAGTCCATCATTGACCGTTGTACCGCAAGTGTGTACCGAGATTATCAGCAGAGGGGTTATACCGGTACTGTTCCTACTTTGCAGGACTTCCGAGCAGAACTATTGAAACAGGACGAGCCAGAAGCTAAAGAGATTGCTCTTGCCATTGAGTTGTTTACCAATGGCTCACTCAACACATTTGCAAAGCCGACCAATGTGGATACGCACAATCGCCTTATCTGCTATGATATTCTTGACCTTGGCAAGCAGCTTATGCCTATCGGTATGCTTGTCGTTCTCGACAGTATTTTGAACCGCATTACACAGAACAGAGCAAAAGGCAAACAAACCTTTATCTTCATTGATGAGATTTATCTTCTGTTCCAGCACGAGTATTCCGCTAACTTCCTTTTCACTTTGTGGAAGCGAGTAAGAAAGTACGGTGCTTACGCAACGGGCATTACACAGAATGTAGATGACCTTTTACAGAGCCACACCGCAAGAACAATGCTTGCAAACAGCGAGTTCTTGATTATGCTCAATCAGGCTTCTACCGACCGTTTGGAACTTGCAAAACTCCTTAATATTTCCGACCGCCAGCTTTCGTATATCACAAATGTTGACGCAGGACACGGACTTATTAAAGTGGGTAGTTCGCTTGTGCCGTTTGCGAATAAATTCCCGAAGAATACAAAGCTCTACAAGTTAATGACAACCAAACCGGGCGAGGGTGTATAACCCTTGCCTATTTATTATGAAAGGACTATTGACTATGAACAAGAAAATGTATATTGCTGTTATCTGTACTTTTAGCCTTTTGCTTACAGTAAGCTCCGGCTTTTTAATTAAGCACTATATCGACTCCGAAAAGCAGGCGGAAATGTATGACAATCTGATTGAAACAGTTGAGAAAATAGATACCGAAAAAGATACAATGACATATTCGCAGGATAAGTCTTTCTTGTCGGACTATCAGGACTTGTACCTGCAAAACAATGATATGGTGGGTTGGATAAAGATTGAGGACACCAAAATAAATTATCCTGTTATGCAGTCAAAGGATAATCCGAATTTCTATTTGAAACACGGTTTTGACAAGGCGTATACCGATTATGGTTGCCCCTATGTTCAAGAAAACTGCGATGTTGATATTCCGTCGGACAACCTCATTATCTACGGTCATAATATGAAGGACAGTTCGATGTTTTCGGGGCTTATGAAGTACACAGATAAGTCTTTTTGGGAAAGCCATAAGATTATTCGTTTCGATACTTTAACCGAGAAATGCGACTATGAAGTTATCGCTGCATTTAAGACGGTGGTATATACCGACAGCCCCGAAAGTTTCAAATACTATCAGTTCGTCAATGCAGATACGGCAGATGAATTTAATGCGTATATCGCCAAGTGCAAAGAACTTGCCTTGTATGATACGGGAGTAACCGCAGAATACGGCGACAAATTGATTACGCTTTCCACCTGTGAGTATTCCCGTAACAACGGAAGAATGGTTGTTGTTGCAAAGAAAATAGCCGAATAAGGAGGAATGAACCTTGTATGATTAGTTTCATAAATTTAGCGGTATTGTTTGCGGCTAAGGTTGCGGACAATGCCCTAAGTACGACAAAAACAATATTGGTACAGAGAAGTCGGTGGATACTTGCAGGCATTGCGGTTATCATATCCGACTTCATTTATTTTTGGATAACAAAAAGAGTTGTCTCTGCAAACAACGAGATTGCAATGCTTGTTGTTGCCGTTGCAGGCGGTCTCGGTTGTTCTCTCGCTTGCTTTATCAACGAGAAAATGTCAAAGGACAGAACTTATGTGAATGTGATTATGTCCGACAACCTTGAAGAAATGAAGCGTTTGCGAGATTTTCTTGCAAAGCACCACATCACGAATGTTGCAAGTGACAGCTACACCCTTGACTGGAACGCAAAGACAATCTCTATAACCGCTTATCCCGAAACAAAATCAGAAAGCCGATTGATTAACGAGTTTATTGCCGACAGCTCGACAAAATTCAAAAGAGTTATTCAACCGGCTTAGAAAGGAGGTTCAGCGTGGCTGATATAAAGACAAGAGATACCGTCAAAGGCACGATAAAGACCTTGGATAAAGCAACGGTCGCCGGTCAGAAAATGAAAGAGGCATATATCGCCACAAAAGAGAAAGCGGAACGCTCTGTCAATGCTAATGAAAACACGGCAGAAGAATATGCTGCCGACAAAGTGCAATCCGGTATTGATGAAATCTCCCACGATGTTGTTTATGCCTTTGATAAAGCCGGTCGAAAAGGAGTCAGAGAAACCAAACGGAATATTCAATCCGCCAAAGACGGCTTTCAGCGTTTTAAGCAGCAGCGAGCCGAACAGTCATTGAGAAAACAGACTGCACAGAATACTAATTCTGCGATTAAGACTGTTGATACGACTGAAAAGACGATTAAGCAATCGGCAACTTCTTCGGGCAAGAAAACAATTAAATTTGCCGGGAAAGAAGCCGCAAAAACAACGCAGAAATCCGTTAAGACCGCCGAGCAGACTGCAAAAGCTGCGATAAAGACAAGCCAACAGACAGCGAAAGCCGCACAGAAAACGGCGCAAGCCACGGTTAAGGCTTCGCAGAAAGCGGCACAGGCGGCTAAGGCAACCGCCAAAGCAACGGCAACTGCTGTAAAAGCAGCAGCCAAAGCTACTGTTGCCGCAGTAAAGGCGATTATAGCGGCAGTAAAAAGTCTTGTTGCTGCAATAGCAGCCGGAGGTTGGGTTGCCGTTGTGGTGATTATAATCTTATGCCTTGTGGGGCTAATTGCCGGTTCTGTTTACGGCATTTTCTTTTCGGGAGAAGATTCCGGTACGGGAATGTCAATGCAGACTGTTGTGCAAGAAATCAATCAAGAATACGATGACCGATTAGAACAAGAAAAGAACTCCGTAAGTTATGATGTTCTTGAAATGAGCGGTAGCAGAGCTGTATGGAAAGATGTTCTTGCGGTATATTCCGTAAAAGTGAATACAAATGCCGATAATCCGATGGAAGTTGCCACGGTTGACGATACTAAGAAGCAACTGTTGTCGGATATTTTTTGGGAGATGAACAGTATTTCTTCCCGAACCGAAACAAAGTCTCATACCGAACTCGAAGAAAGCGACGACGGACACGGAAATATCGTTGAAACTGGGAAAACCGTAACCGAGACATTCCTATATATTACTGTATCCCATAAAACCGTAGATGAGATGGCGACTGCCTACGGCTTTAATCAAGAACAGAAAGATTATCTTGCCGAGCTTTTGAAAGATGAAAACAATCAGCTATGGTCGCAAGTCCTTTACGGTATCGGTTACAGTGATGACCAAATCGTATCTGTTGCCTTGTCGCAAGTCGGAAACGTCGGAGGTCAGCCTTACTGGTCTTGGTACGGATTTGACTCCCGTGTGGAATGGTGTGCTTGCTTTGTTTCTTGGTGTGCTAATGAGTGCGGATATATTGACGCCGGTATTATTCCGAAATATGCCGGTTGTGTGAACGGCGCTCAATGGTTCAAAGACCGAGGACAATGGGCAGACCGTAATTACGAGCCTGCACCCGGAACAATCATTTTCTTTGACTGGGAGGGCGATGGAGAAACCGACCACACAGGCATTGTGCAAAAATGCGAGAACGGAATTGTTTATACCGTTGAGGGTAATTCCGGTGATGCTTGCAGACAAAGACAATACACAGTCGGCAGCAGCAGTATCTACGGATACGGTGTCCCGGCGTATTAAAAAAGATGGCTGCTCATTTGAGTAGCCATCGAGTACATATTAACTTTCAAAATCATAATTTCCGAAATTGATGATGTTCAAGCCTTTTTTCTTCGCTCTTTCATAAGTCTTTGCAGCTCCGCCCCATCCGTGATTAACATAGCATATAGCGTAGTTTGCGTTATCCACCATAAATTTGTTTCTTGCAGGAATGGCGGCTTTGAAGTGATATTTTTCAAAGCCATCGGGATATATTATCGAATCGAACAACTCTTGATTATATACATTGAAAGACAGGTAAGGGATAACGAGATAGTTATTTATGTTAGGATATTGCTTTTTGACTTCATAAACACAATGACCACATAAACGGTCAAACCCGCCTTGTCCGCCACTCAAAAACTCTGTAACGCCTTTATCTATAAGTGAAACAATGGCTTCTTTAATCTGTTCACTTGTTACTCCGTAGCATTCATTATGCCCTATAAATACAGCCGTATTTTCTTTACTCATACTATACCATCACCCCGTGTTTAATACAGTATAGCATAAAAAATTTAAAAAATCATCACTAATAGTTATTATCACTTCCAAATAGTGTGTGTATGTTTGGACCAACGCAATCTATACTATTAGTGATAGAAACACACCAAGGGGGGTGATGAGATGAAACTCGCTACAATCGGCAAGAACATCAGAAAATATCGACTGATGAAAAAATTACGCCAAGAAGATTTAGCGGAGAAAGCAGGATTGACTACTAACTATATCGGTATGGTAGAAAGAGGCGAGAAAATCCCGTCCCTTGAAACTTTTATAAATATACTTAACGCATTGGGAGTATCCGCCGATATGGTTCTGAGTGAAGTTTTGGATACCGGATACACCGTTAAAAACTCAATGCTGAATGAGAAACTTGAAAAGCTCACTCCTGAAGATAGAGATAGAATTTATGAGGTGTTAGATACGCTCATAAAACAATCAAAGCAAATACTTCCGTAAATTACAAGGCTCGCCGTTATCGGCGGGCTTTTTTGTTTTTGCTTACGCTGATGAAGGGTGATAAGGCGGTCGAGTTGGTCTAAATAAGCACCGATTTTC
>OGQI01000027.1_pt1 | contig 116038 bp, 131 predicted proteins | sample 1553171 | NCBI WGS metagenome assembly OGQI01 (sample SAMEA2579988, study PRJEB22360) | human gut metagenome | biome: human gut; feature: human-associated habitat; material: faeces | place: Denmark | collected 2008/2010
TAATTTCTTCATTCATTCTTAACAACTCCCTTATTTTTTTGTTTTAAATTTTTTACTAGCTTTTGATTTTTCTCGTATTTTTTACTTTTTTTATGGTATTCTTACTATTTTTCGTTGTACGATTTTACTGTAATCATATGTTTCACCTCTTTCTTACAATTTTTAATACTATCATTTTTTTCTTTTAATAAAATTTACAATTTTGTTTATTAATCTGAAAAAAATACAATTTCCTTTTTCTTCTTTCACAAGTGCTGTATTTTGTGTAGTTACAGTTTCTTTGTTATCCTGTATATTATTGTTTTTCTTCTTTTTAAATAAATTGTCTACACTATATTGCAATTTTTTTCTTTCCTCTATCTTATGTCGCTCCTCTTTTTGCATTTGTATAATTGTTTCTCTTTGACTTTGTGTACACAAATAGTCTCTAAATATATTAAATAAAATTGCTCTTGTTTCTTTTAATAGTTTTTGTTTCCTTAGCTCTACTTCCTCATCAAATTCAAATACGTGATCTTTATTTTTGTTTTTTTCAATTGCCTCTATAACCTCAGATGGAATTTTGCTGTATTCCTCCTCATCCAAATGATTTAATATTACTGAGACCTCTGAACAAGCTTCATTATATTTGCTCATATTATTTTTCTCCTTTTGTATATTAAAAATTAGGGGATAACTTAAATTATCCCCTGTTGTTTTATATTACATATTTTCTTATTAATGCTATTCCTGTTGCCATTATTGCTAAAATTGACATTGTTAGTATTATATATTGTCCTGTTGTTCCTGTTTGTAATGATAAAATTACTGGTGCATCATCTTGGTCGTCTTCGCCTTCTACTTGATTATTTGGTGTAGAATCTATATCTGGTGTATTACTTTCATTATAGTCTTCGCTTATTTCTGCAACGTTTACTTTTAAATTCAAGTTATTTTTATCATTAATCCATGTTAATGTTATTTCTACTGTTGCACTTTCTCCTGGCTGTAATAGTGTATTTTCTAATTGTCTTGTTACTACTTTGCCCTCTACTTCTTCCCAATTTGGGTTATCTTCTTTTATGAATTTTAGTCCTTCTGGTATATAATCTGAAATTTCTTTAACATATCCTGCTATTTCTCCTTCGTTTGTTACTTTTATGTTATAAGTAAATTTTACAATTATATCTTTTAGTCTACTTTCTTTTATATCTACTTTAACAACTGGCTCTGGATCTTCATCACCTGTGTGTCCTGTTTTTACAATTGTTGTTTTTCCATCATATATTGTTATTGATGATGTTACCCATTTCTTTAATGCTAAGTCAAAATATTTTACCTTAACTTTTTCAATGTCTATATCATCCTCATCTGGCTTATTGTTATTTGGCTCTGAATCTACATCATTTACAGGTTTGCCATATTCATCACTGTCGTCTGAAATTTCTGCAGTATTTATTATTATTCTATCTGATGTGCTTGGCTCTTTTACCTTAAATACTACTTTTACATCTTTATAGTCTGGCTGTGTCATTGTTGATGGATTATATGCTTGTATTAAGTTTTCGCCTTCTTGTTTCTCTTGTTCTTTTGATAGGTAATCTGTTTCTATATATTTTGCTTCTTTTACATCTGTTGCTAATTCTCCATCTTCCTTGTACATTTTCCATCTATATTGTGTGTTAGTTTCATTTTCAGGTAAAAACTCTAAACCTTCTGGAATGTCATCTTTTACTCTCTTAGCATATCCTGCTTGATTTCCCTCATTATATATTCTTAATGTATATGTTACTAAATCTTCCGTCATAACACTTACAGGTGTTTTTGGATGTTCATATGTATATGTTCCATCTGCTTTTCTTGTAAACACTGGTATTCTTTCTGTTACTTCTTCTTCATTTACCTTTGTTATAAATTTTCTTAATGATAAATCAAATCTTTGTAAAACCAATTTTTCAAAATCATCATCGTCTTCTTGTCCTGGAATGTATTCATCTCCATTGTTTATTTCGTCATCTTTATAGTTTGGCAATGTTTCATCTGTTGGTAAAACAACACTTGCTGTTGAATCTCTATCTGATGTTGTATTTCCATTTATATCTACATATCCAGAAATTTCTGCTATATTTGTAATTTTCTTGTATATATTACTGTTTAATTTAACTTTGCATTTTATTTTTACATCTATATAGTCAATTCCATTGGTTGTTAATTTATCTAATTTTACTTTATCATTTCCTTGTTTTCTATCTTGGTAAATTGTATCCCTACTTGCTGAGTTTTGTGTGTCTAATGATGTTATATCTGTTCTAACTGTTCTACCATCTCCGCTAACTGTCCATCCATAGCTTGCATTTAATTCATCATCTACTATAAATTCTAGTTGTTCTGGTAAATGGTCTGTTATTTCTGTAACATATCCATCTTCTTCACCTTCATTGTACACTCTTATTGTATATATTATTACATCTCCTAAGTCAACTGCTACTGGTGCCTTTGAATGTTTATATATTGCAGTTTTAGATGTTCCATTTAATAAGTTTGTTATATCTACTATTGGAGCTCTTAAATAATTATTGTTTTCATCTTTTAACTCAACACCATTTACTGAAGTTATAAACTTTCTTAATGATAAGTCAAATTCTGTTTTTATTGCTGGTTCAATTACCAATTTTTCAAAGTCTTCATCATCCTCGTGGTCATCTTCTTTAAATATTCTTGCATCAACATTAGCAGGAGTTGAATCTCTATCATCTATTTCTAATGCGTTATTGTCTTCTGCAATTTCTGCAATGTTTCTTAGAGTTATTCTTTCTTCTCCTGGTGTTGCTGTTACAACACATTCAACTTCTAAATCTTTATAGTCTAATTCTTCTTGATTAAATGCTTTTATTTCTGTATCTTTTAAGTATGTGCTGTGTATTACAGTTGCCCCTTCTATATATTCATGTTTTACAGCTTCCCATCCGTATTTTTCATTTACTTTGCTATTTTCTGCTAGTTGTAGTCCTGCTGGCAATATATCCTCTACTTTTATAGCATATCCTGCTGTATCCCCTTCGTTATATATTCTTATAATATATGTTACTATATCTCCTTTTCTAACTGTTACAGGTGTTTTAGTATGTGTATATATTGCTGTTGTATTTAAGGTTTTTCTATTATTTATTAATGGTGTAACATCTACTTGTGGTTCTCTGTTTTCTAGTCCTAAGCTTTCTAGCTCTGCACCATTAACTTTTGTAATAAATTTTCTTAATGCTAAGTCAAACTCTGGTTTAACTTCTATTGGTTTAATTACTAATTGTTCAAAATCATCATCATCTTGTTGATTTATTGTTCCATAGTTTGGAATATCTACATTTCCTGGTTCCGAATCTCTATCTGCCTCTTGATATATATTTGAATCATCTGTAATTTCTGCAATATTTTTTAACAATATTTTTTCGTTTCCAGCATTCATTGTTACTTCGCACTCAATTTCTAAATCTTTATAATCTAGATTTTCATCATCAAATGCTCTAATAACTTGGTCTGCTAATTTATTTGTTCCAACATATGTTTTTCCATCGCCAGTTTTTAATACTTCCCAACCATTATTTGTATTTATATCACTGTTAGTTGCAAGTATTAATCCTTCTGGTAAAACATCTTCCACCATTGTTGCAAATCCATCTGTTTTACCCTCATTATATATCCTAATTATATATGTTACTTTATCTCCTGTATTTACTATTATTGGATTTTTGGTGTGTTCATATATTGCTGTAGTTCCTGTTCCTGATATTAAAGGTGTTAAGTCTACTCGTGGTATTCTACTATCTTTACCTGTTAATTCTACTCCATTAATTTTTGTTATAAATTTTCTTAAAGCTAGGTCAAATTGAGGCTTTGTATAGTTTATAGCTAATTCATCGTTAGCTTCTACTTTTTTTCTGTCTATTATTGCTATTGGTTGATTTGATGCTATTGCATTTGTTACAACCCAATATCTTATATCTGTAGCAAAATATGAAAAGTCTATTTTTATTTTAACTTCATTAACGTTTGTAGACATTGGTACAGAAATATAGAATTCCTTGTTTACTTCTATATTTTGTAATGTATTATTATTGTTATCTAATATAGTATAATTTTCTATTTCATTCCCATTACCATCTGTAAAAGTAACATTATATGTATATTCACAATTAATATTTTGTTTTATTTTATATGGTCCTACTATATATTTGTTATTTTCTACTTTTACTGTAGGATTTGTTTTTTCTATTTCAAGTGGTTTTACGGTACTATTTATTGATGGGCTTAATGCTGCTTGTGCATTTGCATTGTTTATAAAGTATTTTATCAATTTATTTGCTTGAGTATGTCTTGCTTCTCCATTTTCAAAGATGTATTCTCCACCTAATTTTTGGTTTATAGCAAATGTTCCATCTTCATTTTTTATATAGAATATAAATGAATCTCCTACTTGATATTCTGAGTTAGGATTTGTGAAATACCATATAGCTAATTGTTGTACCGCATCTATATCTTCATCTGTCAACTTGTTTTCGCTTTGAGGTATTCCTGCTTTTTCTAAAAGTTTATTTTTATACTCATTTGCTGTATTTTGTTCTTGTGCTGTTTTTGGTGCTACATATGAATTATCTAATATCCATAGCATTTTTTTGTATGTTTCACCTTCTGGTAGTACAGATAGATATTCTGCTGGTATTTTTTCTTGTTTCATATCAAAAGAGCTTGTATACAATTTTTTCTCTGTTTCTGAACTTCCCCAGTTGTTGCTACCAAAACCAATGCCTGCTCTTAAACAGTATATTGTTTCACTATGGTCAGCAACTGCTGAAGGGGTTGTTCCTGTTCCATATGAACATATTTCCCATACGTTTTTTCCATTAACTATGTAGCCATTTCCAGATTCACGTAATAGTTCTAGTCCAAACCATTTATTTTCTGTTCTAGCACTAACCATACTAAACATACTTGTCATTAGTATAAACATAAGTGTTAACAATATAAGTACATTTTTCTTTTTTAGTTTCATTCCTTTTACCACCTTTTTATCTTTTATTATAATTTTATTTTATATTTTTTTCCAATGTAAGTCAATAACAGTATTTGCCTACTATTCCATAATGTTCTAAATCAGTGTTTGTGTCACTACGGATATTGCAAATACACATTTTGCCTTCATATATTACAATTATATTACATTTTGGTTACATTTTCAATACATTTTCCTAATTTTGCTATGGATTTACGGTTTTTCGCTATTTATTTTATTAATGCATTTCTGGCTAAAACACTGTCTGGATGTATAAGCTTTTTTTCATCTATTATATCTTTTATATTTAAATCTAACATATATAAAACGGCTACATCTAAATTTTTTTCTGATAATTCACGAACATATGGCACATCTTCCCATTTTCTATCATCTCCTGTACCATCTGCTATAAATAACATCTTGTCCATTAAACTCATATCAGCACTTCCCGTTGTATGCACCCTTATAGCTTTGCACATTTCTTCTGTAAATCCATATTCTGTTTTTGCTATATTCGCTCCTATTTTAGCATGTAGTAAACTTGGACACTTTTTTTCTATATCATCTATTATCAATTCATTCTTTTCCATATATTCAAATGCATCTTCTGGTAACATTTCTTTTGCTATGTCATGTATAAGCCCTACTAATTTTGCCTTTTCTACATCAATATTATATATTTTAGCTAATATCTCCATTCTGTTCATTGTACAAACAGAATGAAAATATCTCTTTTCTGATAATGTATTTTTTACTCTATTATCTATTCTTTCTAATAATTCCATTTCTTATCTTTCCTTATAAACATATTTTATTTTTTAGCACTATCTATTAACTTATCCAATAAATCTGAGTATTTTATTCCACATTGTTCCCACAATTTTGGATACATACTAATTTGCGTAAATCCTGGCATTGTGTTTATTTCATTAATATATATTTTATTATCTGCTTCTTTTATAAAGAAGTCTACTCTTGCCAATCCGCTTCCATCTACAGCATTAAATGCTTTTATTGCTAATTTTCTAATTTCTTCTATTTCCATTTTGCTTATATTTGCAGGAATTACAGTCTTTGAGTCTTTATTTTTGTATTTCGCATCAAAGCTGTAAAATTCATCTGCTGAAAGTATTTCCCCTACTGTTGAAGCTTCTACTTTTTCATTTTTTAAAATTGCACATTCTATTTCTTTGCCTTTTATTTCTTCTTCTATCAATATCTTTTTATCATATTTTACTGCTTCTTTTATTGCTGTTTTTAACTCATCACTATTTTTAGCTTTACTTATCCCAACAGATGACCCAGAATTTGATGGTTTTACGTATGCTGGATATCCTAATTGTTTTTCTACCATAGAACTTACTTCGTCTAAGTTCAGTTCTTGTTCATTTAACTGATTATCTACAACTGTATATATATTGTTAAAAGCTTTTATATAAATATAATTAGCTTGTGGAATATTTGCTTTCTCAAAAAGAATTTTTGTATACACCTTATCCATTGAAACAGCAGAAGCCAACACCTTACAACCAACATATTTTACATTAAGTAACTCCAATAATCCTTGTATTGTTCCATCCTCTCCATACAATCCATGCAGAGCTGGAAAAACAACATCCATATTTTTTAAATATTCAATTTCATTATTTATCTTTTCTAGTTCCTGTGGTATTTCTCCCACTTGTAATATTTCTATTTCTTCTATTGGTTTTATATATTTATACCAATTTCCTTTTAAATCTATGTATATTGGAAAAATTTTATATTTCTTTTTATTCAGATTATTTACAATTGAAGTCCCAGAAACAATTGAAACATAGTGTTCTGTAGACATTCCTCCCATAATGACACCTAAATTCATCATTTCCCTCCTTTTTTACTTTAAGGACTGTCCCTTTTGGTCCCATTTGCTCAATTAGGGACTGTCTCCAATTGGGCAGAAATTTCGGTGAAGTTCATTCCATTTGATGCTTTTATTAATACTGCGTCTTCTTTTTGTAGATATGTTTGTAGTAGTTTTATTGCTTGCTCATTTTTTTCAAAGTTATATATTTCTTTTACGGTTTTTTGTGCTATTTTGCTTATGTTTTTTGCTTCTTCTCCTACTGTTATTAGGACGTCTATTTTGTTTTTATTTATTTCTTCGCCTACTTTTTCATGCAATTGTTTAGAGTATTCGCCAAGTTCTAGCATATCTCCTAATATTGCTATTTTTCTTTTGTTTGGTAGTTTTGCTAGATATTCAATTGCTGCTTTCATAGAATCATAATTAGCATTGTAACAATCATTTATTACTAATATTCCTTTATTATTTGTAAACATTTCCATTCTTTTTTCTGTCAATTTAAAATCTAGTATTCCTTCTAGGATTTTTTCTATATTAATTCCAAGTTTTAGTCCTACTGCTATTGCACACAGGCTGTTATATACAAAGTGTTCTCCTCCTATTTTTACTTTTACATTATATTCTTGCTCTTCCACTTTGGTATTAAATGTGCTTCCTTTTTCATTTTGTTGTATATTATATGCCATTACATTGCTTTTGTTTTGTATTCCATATGTAATTACATTTATTTTATGGTTATTTTCTAAGTTCCATTTGTGTAATAGGTCATTATCATTATTTATTATTAATGTTCCATTGTTTTGTAGTCCTTCTATTATTTCCATTTTGGCTTTTAATATATTTTCCCTTGAGCCCAAATTTCCTATGTGTGCTGTACCTACATTTGTAATTATTGCAATTGTTGGTTTTGCAATTTTAGTCAAAGTACTTATTTCTCCCAAATGGCTCATACCTAATTCTACCACCATTGCTTCTTCGTCTTTTAAGCTTAAAATAGTTAGTGGTAATCCTATGTGATTATTTAGATTTCCCTGTGTTTTTAATACTTTGTACTTTTTTGAAACTACTTCTGCTACAATGTCTTTTGTACTTGTTTTGCCTACACTTCCTGTTATAGCTATTACTGGTATTTTATATAAATTTCGTTTATATTCTGCAATTTGTTGTAATGCTTTTATTGTGTCTTCAACTATTATAATTGCTGAATCAGTATACTTTTTTATTATATCTTCTGGGATTTCCACATTTTCCAATATTAAACACTTTGCACCTTTTTTTAATACTTCTTCATATAACTCGTTTCCATTTACTCTTTCTCCTTTTATTCCAACAAATACATCTCCTGATTTTATCTCTCTGCTGTCTATGCAAAAGTTTTCACATATATCATATTCATTTCCACATAATAATTTACCTTTTGTTATCTTTTTTATATCTCCAACTGTTATATCAGCCATAAGTTTTACCTTCATCCTCTCTACTTTAGTAATTATATTTTATTTCAAATATTATATGCTATAATCATTTAATTAGCAACTATTGTTTTTCTATTAAAATAAGACACTGTGTTTACAATGCCCTATTTTTTTACTAATGTGTTAATGTTCCATTTGGCGTATTTACAATTACTAATATATCTTCTTCTTTGCCTGTTTCTGCATTTATATATACTAAAAAGTCTGTATCATCTACTTTTCCTTTAAATTCCCAACATAGCCTTTCTGTTCTCCATTTTGTAGGAATTATAGCTAATGCTTCACTTTCTATTTGCAGTTTTGGATTTAAATTTTCTTTTGCTTGTTCTTTGCTTATTTTGGCTTGTTGTATATTTCTTTCTTCATGTGAGTTTAAATATCCTTTTGTTTCTATTCCTAATACTTCTCCATTGTCTAATGCCACTTTTAATTTAATTAAATCAGAATAAATTGTTACTCCATCTTGCTCATAAGCATAATTAATTGTAACTATTCCACTTTCCTTTAAATAATAGGTTTCTTTCATATTGTCAAAACCTTTATCTTTTAAAAATTTTTTTCCAAACTCATCTGCCTTTTCTTGAGTTATTGTTTCTGCATTTACATCTCTATTGTAATTCATAAATACTACATGTCCGCCCTTCTCTGAAATAGAAATATATGCTTTATTATTTTTATCTTCCTTCAATTTCACTGTAAAATCATATGCTATAATATCTGTGTTTTCTGATTTTCCATTTGAAATTATTTCTTCAATCTTGTCTTCTCCTATGAATTCTTTCACTTTATTTCTTGCTGCTTCCTCATCTATATTTTCTCCTGTTAACCCTTTTTTTTCGCTCTTGGTCATGTGTTCTGAAAACGCTCCGTCATATATTAAACCTGAATATTCGTGAAAGTTTTCTTCCATGTTTCCAAAACTATCTTTTGATATATTGCTTACTTGTTGCGCAAATGCTACACTTCCTTTTTTGGTTAATTCGCCCCAACTGATTCTTCCACCATTTAAATCATTTGATAATTGATTTAATGTATTTTCTAGGTTTATACTGTAATCATGAAGTTGCTTTAAATTATCTAAGTCTTCTGTTGTTAATTTTTCATTATATATATTTTTTCTTGATAATGAATAACTATAATCACTTACTTGATTTAAAAATTTTGATGTGTTTTCTAGTTCTACACTGTCTATTGGTAATCTTGATAAATACACTTGTGCCAAATTAGCTTCTCTCCATACATTTGTTAGTGTTTCTGCCCCATGCTCTGGTGTACTTGAGATTAAAGATTTAGCCAAATAAGTTTCTACATTTTGAACATAATCTACCAACTCATAAAATGCCATATTATATTGATTTTCTGATGCTTGTCTATATTCCATTTGTTTTTTATAAATATACAGTCCCAATGCAACAATAATTACAATTAAACCTACCACTAAAGTAAGCATATGTCTATCTCTTAACCTATCTTTCCAATCATATACTTTCTGTTTTACACTACTCAAAAAAATCATCCTTTCTATTTACAAAATCTATGTTTTCCAATTGTCTTTATTAATGGTCTTGACCATATCCATTTATTAGTGGCCGTATCTGGATTAAAATAGTATATAGCTCCTTCTGTTGGATCCCATCCATTCAAAGCATCCCTTGCTGCTTTTACAACTGTGGAGCTCTCTTCTATTGCTACATTTATTTGTCCATCAGATACAGCCGTAAATGCACCCGGTTGATATATTACTCCCGCTATTGTATTTGGGAAACTCGAGTGTGCTACTCTATTTAATATAACTGCACCTACTGCAACTTGTCCTTCATAAGTTTCACCTCTTGCTTCGCCATTTATTGCTCTTGCAAGCAATTGTACATTTGAAACATTGCTTCCTTGACTTACTGCCTGAACATTTTTGCTTTTAATATATGTTATAATCTCAAATATTAAAATTAATATTAATAATGTAATTTTTATAAATCTTTTCACATTTTCCTCCTTTTTCACACTTTTTAATATTTTGGATTATTTTTTATAAATTATTCCATATTCTTTATTTTTTTTATAACTTATGTTAGAATTTTAATGAAAGGGGAAACATATGAAAAAGATTTTAATTTTTTACGCTTCTTATGGAGGAGGACATCTTTCTGCTGCAAAATCAATAAATAATTATTTAAATGAAAATTATCCAGATATTCAAACAGAATTAGTTGATTGTATGAAATATATTAATGCTGTTTTAGAAAAACTAACTACTGGTGCATATAGAGAAATGGCAAAAAAAGCGCCTAAACTTTGGAAAGAAGTATATGACCATTCGCAAAGAGGACTTCTTTCAAAAATAAGTAAAAATAGTAATAAACTGATGGCAAGAAAACTTGCTAAATTAATATTAGAATCCAGCCCTGATTTAATTCTTTCTACACATCCTTTTAGTAGCCAAATGGTAAGCTATTTAAAAAAGAAGGGAGAATTAAATTGCAAATTGGCAACCATTTTAACAGATTTTGAAATTCACGAACAATGGATAGTTGGTCATGAATATACTGATTTATATTTTGTATCTAATGAACATATGAAAGATGAGTTAATAGAACATAGTATTCCAGCATCTCAAATATTTGTGACCGGAATTCCTTTTTCTAATAGATTCTTGCAAAATTTTGATAGAAAAAATATATTTAAAATGTTTAACTTAGATATAAATAAAAAAGTTGCTTTATTTTTTGGCGGTGGGGAGTTTGGCTTGGGCAAAGATAAAACCGTACAAATTTTAAAAGATTTAATTTCTGTTGCAAATGATTTTCAGATAGTTGCAATAGCCGGAAAAAACGAAAAAATGAAGCTTGCTTTTGAAGAAGTTTTGTCTGACATGAACGTAGAAAATAGAGTACGTGTATTACCATTTACGGATAAGGTACCAGAATTAATGAGCATTTCTAGTGTTGTTATTACCAAACCTGGCGGGCTTACAACAACTGAAAGCCTAGTATCTAACTTGCCAATTATTGTTATTAATCCACTTCCTGGTCAAGAAGAGGAAAATGCATTATTTTTAGAGAAAAATAATGTTGGTGTTTGGATAAGAAAAGATGATAATCCAGAGGTAATACTTTCACAAATTTTTAATTCACCCAATAAATTAGCGGAAATGAAAGAACATACTAAACTATTGGCTAAGCCAAATTCTACTAAACAAATTTGTGATACTTTAGTTAATATTTTATAATATAGACATAAAAGACACACTCCATGAGATTTCATGGAGTGTGTCTTTTTCTTTATTATCTTTCTTCTGTATATTTGATTTGTGATTTTCCTTTTTTTCTACCTGGGCTACCTATTTTTTCTCCTTCAAATCTTCCACTTGTTGTTTTTGGTTTATCCTTAAGTGTTCTTGGTGTTCTTGGTTTTTTTGCCAATCTCGCAACAGATTTAATATTTGGTCTGGTTGTTTTATTATCAACCAGGTTGTTTCGTGCAAATTCATCAAGCTTAGATTTCACTGGATTATTGATGCCATTATCTTCACTCTCTTTACTTTTTTCTGTGCCTTCTGTATTCCTTTCACTTATTTTTTCAAGTTGTTCAACTATTTCTTTCTTTCTACCAGCAAGATATCCTTGTGTATTGCCAAATCGAGCCAACCTACCAATTACTGGAAGGAAATAAATTTTAGGTAGCTTATCTGCTGGTGCAATATATGTTCCATTACTTCCTTTTAAATATTCTTCCAGTGCCCAATATTCGCACATTAATAGTTCTTCTTCCATTGTACGTAATGATTCCTTATATTTTCTCAATGTCTTTTTTTCAGGTTCTAGTTGGTTTTCTATTATTCTTTTTTTAGCTTCCTCGCTATTCTTCGCTCTTCTTTTATCCATCTCATAAGCTCTTACAATTCTATTTTGACGTCTTATAATTCCAATATAATATCTTATTTGTTGTTGCAATAGACCAATTTTGTCCTCTAATTTCATTTTGGGATTTTCTTTTGTATTTTTTATGTTTTCTATTTTCATCCCTGTATTTACATTTTCTTGTCCTTCCATATATTACTTTTTCTCTCCTTTCTGCAAAGTTGTCTCTAATTCTCTTTGTAGTTTTCTTATATCCTTTCGTAATTTATCATTCTCACTTAGTATCTTCATTAGCGTTTTTTCTGTCATATGTTTTTCCTCCTTTTATTATTTTTATATTTCTCGTCTTCCTTCTAGTGCTTTGCTTAATGTTATTTCATCTGTATATTCCAAATCTCCACCTACTGGAATTCCATGTGCTATTCTTGTTACTTTTATTCCCATAGGTTTTATAAGTTTAGAAATATATACAGCTGTAGCCTCTCCTTCTACTCTTGGGTTCGTTGCAAGTATTATTTCTTTTACTGTTCCATCCATTAACCTTGAAAGTAGTTCTTTTATTTTTATATCATCTGGTCCTATTCCATTCATTGGTGAAATACTTCCATGTAATACATGATATACTCCTTTGAATTCATGCGTCCTTTCCATTGCTACTACATCTCTTACATCTTCTACAACACATATAGAAGTTTGGTCTCTTTTTGCACTACTACATATTGGACAAGGGTCTGTATCTGATATGTTATAACATTTTGAACAATACTTTAAATTCTTTTTTGCATTTAATATTGCTGAAACAAATTCATTTGTTTCCTGCTCACTTGCATCTAATATGTGAAAAGCAAGTCTTGCCGCTGTTTTGCTTCCTATACTCGGTAATTTTTCAAATGCTTCTATTAGTTTTTCTATTGATGGTGAATAATATGACATATTTTTTCCTCTCGCTTTTACATCATTCCTGGTATGTTATACTTTCCTAAGCTTTCAGCTTGTGCTGAATCGACTTTTCTTAAAGCCTCATTTGCACATGTTAAAATTAAATCTTGTAACATCTCTACATCTTCTGGATCAACTACGTCTTTTTTTATTTTAATTTCTTTTATTTCTTTGTTGCCAGATACTTTAACATATACTGCTCCTCCTCCTGCAGTTGAGTCAAATTCTTTGTTTGCTAATTCCTCTTGTGATTTTTCCATATCTGCTTGCATTTTTTTTGCTTCTTTCATTAGTTGGTTTATGTTCATTCCTCCAAATCCTCCCATTCCTGGGAATCCACCTCTTTTTGACATCTTTAATTTTCTTCCTTTCCTTTTAGTCTTCTATTATATTAATTGGTATATCCAAATCTGCTGGTAAATTGTCTATTGGATCACTTTGTATTTTATTTACCTGTTCAGTTTTACCATCTATTATTTTAATTTTCATTTCCTTGCCATATTCCATTGAAATAGCTTTTTCAAGTTCTACTATATTTTCTGCTCTTTCTATTACACTTTTTATAAATGGTGTTACTCCATTCTTAAATTCTATCCCAATAACTAGGTCATTTAGCTCTACTGGCGTTGCATTTATCAAATTAGTATATAACAATATTTTACCAGACTTTTTTAAATTGTTCAATATATTGGGCCATTTTTCCCCTGTTGAGCCCTCTTTACCATTAATCACTTTTTTGGTTATTTCATTTTGTGGTACAGTTTTATCTACCTTTGGAGTATTCTCAACTGGCACTTTTGTGACTTTTACACCATTTTTTACTTGTTCCTCTAATTTTTGTAATCTTGTGTTTATTTCTTCTAGTCCTGTTATGTTTTTTACGTCTTGACCTTTATTACATAATTTTATAATTTCTACTTGAAACATTAATTCCTTTTGTGATGACCATTTTATTTCATTACTTAAATTTGATAAATCATATATTATTTGCAATAGTCTTTCTTTAGAAACATTATTTGCAAGCCCTTTTATTTGTGTTATTTCTTTTTCATTGTATATTTCTAAAGTTTGACTAGTTTTATACACTAAAATATCTTTAAAATATTTGATTATCTCCCAAATTAAGTTACTTATGTCTTTACCTTGTTTTAATACTTCGTTTACTACTTTTAGCGCATTATCCACATCATAATTTATAATTGATTCTGTTATTCCACTTATATATTCTAGCTTTGGAATTCCAACTAGTTCTTTTACTAGCTCTTCATTTATTTGATTATTTCCTTCTTGTAAACATCTTTCTAATATGCTTAAAGCATCTCTCATTGCACCTTCTGATAATACAGCTATAATTTTTAGCGCCTCTTTTGTTATTTCTATTTTGCTTTCATCACATATATATTGTAATCTTTTGTCTATATTTTCATCTGATATTTTTTTAAAGTCAAATCTTTGACATCTAGAAAGTATTGTTGCTGGTAATTTTTGTGGTTCTGTTGTTGCTAAAATGAATTTTACATGTGCTGGTGGCTCTTCTAATGTTTTTAAAAGTGCGTTAAATGCTCCTGTTGACAGCATATGTACCTCATCTATTATATAAACTCTATATTTTGCAAGTGTTGGCAAAAAATTTACCTCATCTCTAATAATTCTTATGTCATCAACACTATTATTTGATGCTGCATCCATTTCCACTATATCTGTTAAAGCTCCTGACAACGCAGCTTTGCATATTTCACATTCATTACATGGCTCTCCATCTTTTGGATTTAAACAGTTTACAGCTCTTGCTAAAATCTTTGCTGCAGAGGTTTTACCTGTACCTCTTGTACCATTAAATAAATATGCATGTCCTACTCTATTTGATATTATTTGGTTTCTTAATGTTCTTGTAATATGCTCTTGTCCTACTATATCTTCAAATTTTTTGGGTCTAAATTTTCTATATAGTGCAGTATAGTTCATATATTTCCCTCCCACTTTTAGGTTGCGGTCGATTAAAATCGCCCCTACATTTTTCATAGGCTACTTTACACTTTCTTTTAGATTAAAATTTACTTAATAGAGTAATTTATTTGTTAGAATTTTAGCCATTCTATGGAAGATAAACACCACACAAAAGTATCTACTTATTGCTGCTTCCTTCCGGACCTGACAAGGTTCATAGGCTTTTATTGGTTTTACCCTCCATACAATGGCTAAAACTCTTTGCTTTTTGATTATACACTTTTTAATTAATTTTGGCAATAGGATTTTTAAGTATTTGGCTTATTATTATTTTCTTCTTGATTTTCTGTTTGATTTTGTTCTTGTGTTGGCTCTTGTTCTTCATTTCCTTTATTTACTGGTACTTCCTGTTCAGGTTTTACTACTTTTTTTGTGCCTCTTATTATTACTCTATCCATTGGATCATATGAATCTCTTGATATTAACGTTTGTGACACAACTTCTCCATTTAATTTTAATATTTTATATGTTTCACTGTTGCATCCATCAAATCCATTATCCTCTATAACTTCCTTGCCTTCGTCCATTGTTGAATCGTTTTTGTACCTTGTTGTACGTGATATATATGATGTTACCTTTGACTGAATTACTACTTCATATTCATTTTCTTCTTTTAATCCATGAATTTTGGCTGTAGCTATTCCGCCTCCTGCTGTAGTTTCTATTTTTATTGGATATTTTCTATTATTCTTAAATTGAAAATCTACTGTACCCCAATTTACAGTTGCATCTCTTCCTGCCGGTACATATGATGTTTCGAAGCAATGATTACTTCTGTCTGTAATCTCTAAGTTTGCTAATAGTACTGCATTATATAGTGTGGATGAAATTTGACAAATTCCTCCTCCAACATCTTGTATTACTTTACCACCTGCATATGCAGCAGCTGCTTTATACCCTGCACTAATTGTTCTTTCTCCTACTGTTTGATTATATGAGAACGTTTCTCCTGGCATAAGTACTGTTCCATTAATTGCTTTTGCAGCTAATTCTAAGTTGTTGCTTCTATTGTAGTTTCCCGAATTATACCTTGTTGTATATGTAGATAATTGGTCTGGGAATGCTTTTTCTCCTAAATCTGCTATTGTTTTTTCTGGTATAGTTATTTTTAATGGTATTTCATATTCTTGTTTATCTGCTTGTATAATTTTCTCCGCTTCTTCCATTGTTACATTAAAATCTACACCATTAACATGTGTATATACTTTAAACGGATTTTCTTCTATATATGCATCTTTTGGTTCCTTATATATTTCCTTTCTTATTTTTTCTAAATTTATTGGTTCTGGGTCTGCTTCTCTTACAGGTAATTCTATTATATTATTTTTGCTGTTAATATTTTTAATTTGTACGTAAAGCATTTCCTTAAACTCTTCACTATTTAGTTTATTTCCGCCTTTTTCCTTTTACTATAATTAGTTTATTGCCTTCTATGTAGTAGCTATTTTCTACTACTGCATTTGGTAGTTTTGCTGAAATTTCTCTTATTTTGTTTTGTAAAGTTTCACTATTTATAATCAATTCGGGTTCAATATTGATTTTATGCAATTTTGCAAATAAAATTTTATAATTATTTACTACAATATTGTTTTCTTTTCCCACGTTATATGCATTGCTAATAGCTTTCTGATTATCAAACTGTATTCCGAATTGGCTATTATTTACTATGGTTTCGTAGTCATTATATTTTAGAGTTATATCACTTGTTAATTTTTCGTTTATAATATTGTCTATTTTTTTTAGTGCTTCTTCTTTTGTCATATTTGAAACGTCTATATTTAGCACATATATTCCTGATAAAATATTTGTGTTTTTAATATTTAGCATAGCAAATATTACCGAAAATACAGATACAACACATATTAATACTGCCATTATAATTATAAAAGTTATTTTTCTTTTATCTTCCTTGGTCTTTTCTCTTCGTGATTTTCTTGTCTGCCTCACTTCTTCTTGTGTTTCTTCCTTTATCTCTCCTATGTTTTTTTCTTGGTCATTTTCTAATTTTACCGTTTTTTCCTCATCTTTCTCCATATTGTACCCCTTTATTTTTATATTTGCTTTAGTATATATTTATACTTTATTTTAAATTTATATTACCATATAAATTTTTATTTTACAATATTTTTAATTTCAAGTCTGGTTAGTAACTAAAATCTTTATTAAAATTATTATTTTTTGTGGACTTTTATGTGTATTTTATATATAATTTTTATAAAAATAAGAAGGTGATTTTAATGATTGGCGATATGATTGCTAAAGCACGAAAAGATAAAAATATGACTAAAACTCAACTTGCTAAACTTATAAAAGTAGATATAGGGCATATTACCCATATAGAAAAGGGAGAACGCGTACCAAGCCATAGACTATTAAAAAGTATATGCAAAGCTTTAGATGTTCCTTACCAAACTTTTATGTTTATGTATGATAAAGCTACATATGACGAGCAAGATTATTATAAAATTTTTAGGCATATGTCATATAACAAAGTCTTGGCCTTTGATGGCATGGCTGACTTTATAGATTGCCCAACAACAGCTTCTGGAGCTGCTTTTGCCGTTAAAATGCCTGATAGTTCTATGGAACCTAAAATAAAGAAAGGAGATTACCTTTTCGTTGAAATAAACTCTCCATTAAGTAGTGGCGATATTGCTCTTGTTAAAATAAGAGGTCAAATATACATACGTAAATTTTCTGTAAGAACCACAACTTTAATATTAAGATCACTTAATAAAGACTACAAGTCCATATATTTCAATGAGTATGACGAATTTACCATTATTGGCAAAGTTGTGGGTATTAAATAATTTAAATATTTTTTGATTTTTTTGTAGAAAATACTTGAATATTATTTTATTTAATAATATAATTTAGTATGTAATATTAAACAAGAGATAAACAAGGGAGATATAAAAATGGAATTAGTAAAAAATGTTTTTTTTAACACAGATAAATTGGTAGAAAATGCTAAGGTTAAAATATCATATGTAGGTAAGCTTTTTCAAGAAAATTCTAGTGAAGTTTATCTTCATTATGGATTTGGCTCAAATTGGGATAATGTTAATGAAATTAAAATGGAAAAAACAGAACTTGGATTTCAAGCTGAAATCGAATTATTATCAAGCGATACTTTAAATTTTTGCTTTAGAAATTCAAATAACGAATGGGACAATAATGAAAATGCAAACTATATATTTCCTATAGAAAAAGTAGAATTAGCTTTAGTTGTTCAAGAACAAAATGATAATGAAATAGTAGAACATAGAAGACTTAGAAAATCTTATATTTGGAGTAAAAAAGTAAGGCTTGCTATTTATAAAGTTATAACTTATTTGCCAAAATTAATTTCTGGAAATTATAAAAGAAAAGTAGAAGAATAAAAAACTGACATTAGTCAGTTTTTTTAAATTACTATTCCTCCATTTATAGAAATTATTTGCCCTGTTGTATAATTGTCTTCTATTAACCATTCTATGCATTTCGAAATATCTTCTGTCTTCCCAATTTTTTCTAATGGTATCTCTTGTATAAAATCTTGTTTATCCTGTTCTGGTATATCTTTATTCATATCTGTGTCTATCATCCCTGGTGCTATAGCATTTACTCTTATATTAGATGGTCCCAATTCTTTAGCCAATGCCTTTGTAAATCCATTTAGTGCAGCTTTAGCAGTTGAATAATGAACCTCACAAGATGCTCCTGTTATTCCCCAAATTGATGAAATATTTATTATACACCCCTCTTTATTTATAAGCATATGCTTTGTGGCTTCTTGTGTGCAATAAAATGCTGAATTCAAGTTGATATTTAGCATATCATTCCATTCTGTATCTGTTATATCTGTAAACAATTTCATTTGTGATATTCCTGCATTGTTTATAAGTACATCTATTTTTTTAAATTTTTCTATAGCAAATTCAATTAGTCCTCTGGCTTCTTCTCTATTGGAAACATCTGCCTTATATGTGTAAATTGTTATTTTTTTTTCTTCTAGCTCTTTTTTTATTTGTTCCGCTATTTTTTCTGATTTATTGTAATTTAAAATAATATTATATCCTTTTCTCGCTAAAGTTTTTACTATACTCGCACCAATTCCCCTTGAGCCACCAGTTACAATCACAACTTTATCCTGCATACTTTTTTCTATCCTTCCTTCCAAAATTTCTATTAGCACCTTTATAGGTACTAGTTAATGAATGACAATTTGGACATAATAATATAAGATTATTTTCTTTATTATTTTTATAATTACCATCTATATGTTCTACTTCTAGAGGAATAGAATTGGTATATACATTTTTCTCCCCCCAGCCACATCTTGCACATTTGCCTTTATATTTACGAAACAGATAGGTTTTTATATGCATCGAAATTTGATACTCTCCTCTTAGCCCTGTCTCATTGCCTTTTTTCCAACGTTCTATATATGTAATATATTCATACTCCTTTTGGCATTTATTATTACAAAATTTTTTGTGTTTATCTATTGGTTTATTGCAACAAATACAATTCATTATAAACAATCTCCTATTGGTACTCAAAAAGCTAGACAAGTTTACAACAAGTCTAGCTTTAAGTATTGGAGCCACTTGTCCGATTTGAACGGACGACCTACTGATTCATACTACTATAACTTTCGCTACCATATTTCTATGTTTGTAGTCTGGACTTTCTCTTTACCATAGCTTATGCTTTAGGCACACCGTATAAAGTCTCTACACTCGGATAAATCCTAGCTCGGGATTAACATTTGACAGCCTTCCCCGAATTAGCGGTGTCCACTTTATATGTTTCCATATAAAGGTGCAAGATAGTTCAAAATAAAGTAATATACTTTATCTATCCCACAAGTCAGTTGCTCTACCAGCTGAGCTAAAGTGGCATATTTAATTGGTGACCCCGACGGGAATCGAACCCATGTCTCCGCCGTGAAAGGGCGATGTCTTAACCGCTTGACCACGGGGCCTTTTAAAATCTTTCTAGGATTTAAGTTTCAGCTTAAATCCTAGTCTGGTGAGCCATCGCGGACTCGAACCGCGGACAACTTGATTAAAAGTCAAGTGCTCTACCACCTGAGCTAATGACCCAGATTTTAAGCCGTGCGCCCTCTGGGCTAACACAAGCTTAATTTTAACCTATTTCTTTTTATTTGTCAATAGTAATTTGAAATTTTTGTGTTTTTTTTGTAAAATTTTATGCATTTAATTTTTCTAGTAGTTCTTCTACATCAACACCATGAACCTCACATGCTTCTTCTATAGTCTCTGCTTGTGATGCTGGACAACCTAAGCAATGCATTCCTATGCCTAATAGTATTTCTGCTTTTTCTGGTGCTACTTCCATAATTTCTCCTATTTTTGTGTCTTTGTTAAATTTCATAATTATTTCTCCTCTTCTATATTATTTCAATGTAATTTTACATTGTTGTTTATATTATCATTAAAAAATTATTTTTAATAACAAATTGCTATTATACATAAAGCTTCCTAAAAATGATTTCTTTATGCTCAATATAATTGTACTGTCTGGAATCATAGGTGATATAAAAGATATTATAGCCATTACAAAATATATTATTATTAGTGCTTCTGCTAAGCCATATATTATGCCCCCTAATTTATCAAATTGTTTTATTATTGGTAATTTTGTTATCCAGTTTGATATTATTTTTAATACTACTAATAATATTTTTGCTATTATGAATAATATTATCCATGTTCCTGCATTTATAATTGTAATTGCAACTTTTCTTGCTGTTGCATCTGCTACTTTTTCTCTAATATCATCTGATGTGTTTTCCATAGTTTCATTTATATATTTTTCTACCACAGTTGGCATTGTTGTATTATCATTTATAGTTTCCGTATTATTTTCTATTTCTTCTTTTGTTTCATTTCCATCTTCTGGTTTTACGATGATGTTTTTTATAGATTTTTCCAAGTCATCATCTATTTGTGTGTTATTTATAATAATATTTGCAACAGGCTTAAACAATATACATGCAATTACTATTGCAAGCACAAATGATATTATTTTTAGCAGGCATCCTGTTAGCCCTCTCTTATATCCTAATCCTATGCATATTAACAATACAGCCAATATTATTAAATCAACAATTATCATATGTAGCCTCCTTTATAAATTTATTATTTCTATCTTGTCTCTATATATTATTGCTGCCGCACCGTCGCATAGTACTACATCTTTCACTTCTTGCAATGATTTATATCTTTTTATAAGCCATCCATTTGTATGAATAAATTCTACTTCTGAACCTATGTTTATAGCTATTGTCTCACTTCTGCAATATATATTTTTAGCTACTCCTTCTACTGTATATTGAATAATTTTATTATTAGAAATATTCCTTATTTCTATATTAGTATCTGCACTAAACAATCCTGTTGTTTGTTCTGTTGCTTTTATAGCATAATTTTCTAATTCTATATCTGCTTTTTTCGTATTTTCGTCCAGTTGCATAATATTTTCGTCTATATCATTTGTAATTAAATGTATAGAATTATCATACATACATATTAATTTATTTTTGTCATGATATTTTAAATTTATTATTAAATCATTTGAATTGGCAGCATATGTATATACAATTGCCTGTGAAGGCTCTTGTTTTGCTTTATCCATTGAAATTGTTTTTATATTAGATTGAATTACTGTTCCAGTTGTATTAACTTCAGCAAAGCTAAGATACTTATTGTCTTTTGATATACATGCATCTACAGCGCTCGTTTTTGATAAATATGTTTTAAATAATTCATTTCCCTTTGCATCATAAACTACTATAACAGATTTATATGTTGTCCCTTTTAAAATTATACTTACATAGCCATTTTCATTAACATCAATTTTAGAAACATTTCCTTCTACTTCTGTTTCCCACACTATGCTGTTATCACAAATCAAATATACTTTTTTACTATTTTTTTCTCCTATAACCAAATATTTTCCCTTTGCATCATATATTGGAACATTTATCTTTACTTCTAATTCGTTTTCCAGCTTTCCTGAGGCATTGTATTGTTTTAGTTTATTTTCTGACAATATGCATATATATTTATAATATCCTATTATATTTGTGTTTGTTTCATATCCTATATCAATTGCTGTTGTATTTTCACCTGAGATATTTTTTCTAAACAAATAAACATCCATAACATTTCTAAAGTTTTTATTAAGACAATATATTATTGCTAAAATGCTTATAGTTAATAATACTACTATAATTGATATTGTTATAGCTAATTTTTTTTTATTTATTTTTTTTGTTTCTTTTGGTTGAAAGTCTATAACATTATTTCTCATATGTGCTCCTAAATAATAATATATATATTTTATATCAGTTTTCTTGTTTTTTTTCAATACTTTTTTTATAAAGAATCGTTATTGTATATTTTATTTTTTAGTATACTACTTTGCACAACATTTGTTGCAAAGGTTGAACAATTTTTTTAAATTTTTGTTGACATTTCTTTAAAATAGTGCTATTATATTTATTGTTATAGCTTTTGGGTTAGTAGCTCAGTTGGATAGAGCACAGGCCTTCTAAGCCTGGGGTCGGGGGTTCGAATCCCTCCTGGCTCACCATAATGGGAATAGCGTAAGCTATTCTTTTTTTTGTAGATTTGAAGAAATCTTTATTTTTTCACACAAATTTCACATTCATGTGTATAATATATATTTATATATATGAAGGAGGAATACATATGAATTACATTGAAAAAATTTTTAAGAAAAGTGGTTTAATTTCAATACTTGAATCTCTAATTATCGCACTATTAGGTATTATTCTTATCATCGAACCAGAAGGAACATTGGAGTTTATAACTTGTTCACTTGGTGTTATATTTATACTAGCTGGCTTATATAAAATCATCAATTATTTTCTCTCTAAAGGTAAATATAACTTTTATGATTATGATTTAGCACATGGATTAGTTGCTTGCATTATAGGAATTATTACTATAATATGTGGAGCTGCTATTAGTTCTGTTTTTAGAATAATTATAGGAGTATGGATTATATATAGTGCATTCATTAGAATAGATTTATCTGTTAAATTCAAAGCAGTAAATTCAAATGCTTGGATTTTTAGTTTAATATTGTCAATTTTAATGTTTATATGTGGCTTATATGTTACTATTAATTCTGGTGCTATCCTTGTAACAGTTGGTACTATTATGGTAGTGTATTCAATTATTGACATTATTGAGGCGATTATATTTATGAAGAATATTAAGGAAATATTCTAATTTTCTATAATTATATCTTTTAAATAAAGCTGTTGATTTCTCAACAGCCTTTATTTTAATTTAGCCAAAATGCTTTATATGCTCTATATGCTTCGTATAAGTCTATTTTACTTGTTACTTCATAAGGTGAATGCATTGATAATACTGGAACTCCACAGTCTATTACATCTATTCCTTTATTGGCTAGTATATATGCTATAGTTCCTCCCCCACCTGTGTCCACTTTGCCTAATTCTGCTATTTGATATTTAATATTTTCTTTTTCTAATATATTCCTTACCTCTGCTACAAATTCCGCATTTGCATCTGAAGCTCCTGACTTTCCTCTACTGCCTGTATATTTATTAAGTCCTATTCCTCTTCCTAAATAAGATGCATTATTTTTTTCTGATACATTTGCATATATAGGATCTAATCCCGCATCAACATCTGCAGATAACATTTTAGAATGGCAAAATACTTTGTCCAATAAATTTGGCCTATTTATTCCTAATTTATTTAGTAACTCTGCAATAAAATTATCAAATACATGCGATTCCATTCCTGTATTTCCCATACTTCCTATTTCTTCTTTATCTGCTATAATACATACAGAAGTTTTTTCTGGTATTTCTTTCATGTCTACAAGTGCTGTTAAAGATGTATATACACAAATTTTATCATCTTGTCCATAACCTGCAACCATGCTCTCGTCAAAGCCCATTGTTCTACATTTTAATGCTGGAACTATTTCTAATTCTGAACTTAAAAAATCAATTTCTGTAATTCCATATTTTTTATTCAAGATATTTAAAATATTCAATTTTACTCTTTCTGTTGTTTCTGCATTATATGGTATACTTCCTATTAATAGGTTTAAATCTTCCCCAGAAATTCCTTCTTTTAACTTTTTCTCCATTTGTTCTTGTGCTAAGTGTGGTAATAAATCTGTTATTGTAAATACAGGGTCTTTTTCGTCATCTCCAACATTTACATATATTTTTTCTCCATTAGCTTTTACTACAACACCATGTATGCTTAGTGGAATTGTTGTCCATTGATATTTTTTTATTCCTCCATAATAATGTGTTTTAAAGTATGCAAATCCTCCTTCTTCATATAATGGATTTGGCTTTAAGTCCAATCTTGGAGAATCCGCATGAGCTCCTACAATATTTATGCCACTTTCCATGCCTTGTTTGCCAATTACTGCTAAATACATGCTTTTTTCTCTATTAATGTAATAAACTTTATCTCCTGCAGATAGAGTTTCATATTCACAAATGCATCTAAATCCATTTGATTCTGCTATTTCTTTTGCATTTGCAACAATTTCTCTTTCCGTCTTAGATTTATTTAAAAAATTGATATATCCTTCTGCATATGCAAAAATATTATTTAATTGTTCCCCTGTTTTATCTTCCCATGCATTTTCTCTTTTATAAAACAATCTATTTTTTAATTCTTCTACTTCTGACATTTCTCTCTCCCCTTTTTTTCAAATTATATCATTATTATAATTTGATTTTCAATATTTTTTATATATTATACACAAATATATTTTTTTAATTCTTAACCTACTGGTAATTTGCTTATTTAAATGATATAATTTTTTTAATTGTTAATCATTTGAGGGAGGATGTATATGAATAATAGAGTATTGGTAACATTTTTACTTACTTTTTTTATAGTTGCAATATTTTTAGGTATTGCTTTTTTGCCTAAATTATTTAATAAACCTATAGAAAATGTAAACAATTCTGTTGTAAATGAAAATATAGAAAAACAGGTCACTGATTTTTAAATTTCAGTGACCTATTTTCTTAATAATATTAGTTTATCTACTAGAATGCAATTGGCAAACGCAGAAACAATTGCCTTCAAAGTTGCATATTCTCTAGTGTCCTCTTCTTTAAATATTGGTTCTATTTCTTCTGTTGGATTAAATGCTTTTTTTAATGCTTTTTCTAACTCTTCACAAAATACATTATACCCATCTTCTACTGAATACGATTTTTTCATTGATTTTATTGATTCATTTATTTCTGATATACTCATTAACCTTTTTAAAATGCATATAACAAATAAATATGCAAGATGAGTTTTACTATATTTTTTCTTTATTGGAGGCATTAAAACCTCTTGCTTTACATAGTTATTTATCATATTGGGTGTTATTACTGGTGTATTTTCTTCCTTTAAAAATATAGCCAAATTATTTTGTAATACACAAATTACCTGGTCAATGTACAATTCTATCTCTGGTAACTCATTCCAACGTGGGCAATGATAATTTATTAAATTTTGTGCTTCTATTTTCATTTTGTTATTCTCCTTTCGAAAGTTACAGTATTATAATAGCACATTTATTAATTTTGGTCAATTTGTGTATTTTTTTGGCAATGTCTTGACACTTTATATTTCGTAATATATAATGGTTTTAAAAACCAGATTATGTGGTTTACTTAAAATTATAGGGGGATCTAATGAAAAATTATAAAGAAAATTATGACTATTATAATGTAGAAAAAGTAGATAGTATAAAGCAATTGTTGGAATCTGCTGCTGCTGATGCTGGTGATAAAATTGCTTTTAAATATAAAGAAAATAAAGACGTTAAATGTGTTACTTACAATAACTTTTTGGAAGATGTTTATAGTTTGGGTACTGCTCTATTTTCTATCAATATGACTTCTTCTCATATTGCTGTTATAGGTGAAAATAGCTATCCTTGGCTTACAGTTTACTTGTCTGTTTTAAAAAGCAATGGTGTTGTTGTTCCTATAGATAAAGAACTTCCTTTACAGGATATTATAAATGTATTGGAAAATAGTGATAGCGAAGTTCTATTTTATGCCGAAAAATTCGGTAAATATATAGACGAAATTAGTAAAAAATTACCTAAAATAAAATACTTTATTGGTTTTTCTAATACCAATTCATCTGATAATATTCTTTCTTATAATGAATTTATTGAAAAAGGGAGAGCATTATATAAATCTGGAAACACATCATATAGCTCAATAGAAGGCAACCAAAATGAATTAAGATTACTTGTATACACCTCTGGAACTACTGGAATGGCAAAAGGTGTTATGCTTACTGAACATAACCTTGTAAGTCTTGTTTATTGCGGTTTACAAATTTCTACTGTATATGATACATGCTTATCTATTTTGCCATATCATCATACTTATGAAGGTGTTGCTGGAATTTTAGTTGGATTGCATCATCATTCTTGCATTTGTATTAATGATAGTCTTAAAAATGTTCTTAAAAATTTACAATTATTTAAACCTGATTACATATACGTTGTACCTGCTTTTGTGGAACTCTTTTATAAAAAGATATGGTCTAATGCTAAAGAAGGTAATAAGGATTTAGCTTTAAAGATTATGATTAAACTAAGCAATTTCTTAAGATTTTTTGGTATAGATATAAGGAGAAAATTATTTAAATCTATTCACAATGCTTTCGGTGGAAACCTTATAAAAATTGTAACGGGTGGCGCTCCTATTAGAGCAGAATTGGGTTCCTTTTTTGATAGCATTGGAATAAACCTAATAAACGGATATGGCATTACCGAATGTTCTCCTCTTGTTTCTGCAAATAGAGATTATTTTAATGATTGTGCAACTGTTGGCGTTCCTCTTTCTTGTGTAGAAATAAAATTTGAGAATGTAACACCAGAAGGTGATGGTGAAATTTGCGTTAAAGGCGATACTGTAATGCTTGGATATTACAAAAATGAGGAACTTACTAACGAAGTTTTACAAAATGGTTGGTTTAAAACTGGAGATTATGGAAGAATGAATGAAAAAGGTCAACTATTAATTACTGGTAGAAAGAAAAACCTTATAGTTTTAGAAAATGGAAAAAATGTTTTTCCTGAAGAAATAGAAAACTATATTATGCGTATTCCATATGTTTTAGAAGTTATAGTAAAAGGTATAGAGAACGAGGAAGGTGCAGAAACCGGACTTCTAGCTGAAGTATTTTTAAGTCAAGATAAAATTAAAGAATTACAAATTGAAAATGTTGAATCAACATTGAAAAAAGATATTTCAAATGCATGCTTACAACTTCCTATTTACAAAAAAATATCACAAATAGTTATAAGAGATAAAGAATTTGATAAAACAACAACAAATAAAATTAAAAGATAATTTTTACTCTGAATTTCATTCATAGCAAAATATACAGAGATATAAAATTTATAATATATCGTATCGGAGCAGTTATACAGCTGCTCCGATTATTAATATACCTATATTATCATTATATATTTGATTAAATTGTGATAGAGGTAATGGACTTTCTCCTATTCCTGCCTCGACAGTATAACTCGGTCTTCTATATTTTTGTAAAAACCAATCTTTATATCCTGCAAAACTTGATTCATATGGCACATCTGTTAGCTTATAACCACTAGCCTCTGCCATTTTCGTTCCAATATTATAGCTATTGATTGGCGCGTATTTTTGATACTGCCAATAAATTTCTTTCCCTTGCGTATGATATGAAATTGCTAATTCAAAATTATGCTCTAAAGTAAACTTGTATAAAGCTATTGCTTCTGGTTGGCTTAATGGTTTTTCTCCAACATAGTCCTTGGGAGCTGGTTTGTTAACTCCTTGAGAATATTTTATTTTTTTTGCAAATTCCCATCCTGCCGGAAATTGCAAATTTAAATCTACACCTGTGGACTTTAAAAACTTCCAACCACAAAAATAAATTAATAAAAAGCAGTAATCATCTATGATACAGAGTATTTCGATATTAAAGAAATATTCTGTTTTTTTATTGGTTTTTTTACTGTTAGAATTGGAGTGGAAAAATGGAAGATAAACAAAGAAATAGAGTAGGATATTATTCAATAATACCATCAAAAATATTATATAATAAAGAATTAAAAGCAAATGAGAAATTATTATATGCATGGAAAATAATAATAAAGGCAATATAAAATTTATATCAAATTATGAAAATCAGAGACAATATACTAAAGAATTTAACAAAGAAGAGTAAGTATCTTATTGAAGATATTTTATATGATTTTAATGAAAATTAAACAAATACTATAATATAAAGCAGTTGTATAAACAGCTTATTTATAGAGCAATTTTGAGGGTATAAAATTTTTTAATAAAAACCCTCGAAAAAAATTGACACTATCGTAAGGTTTTAAAAATTTGACAAAAATAGAATAATATGTTACAATAAAAAACATAATTTAAGAGTTTATCTAGGATTACCAAATCTGAGCGATAAAGGGCAATTAAAATAGTTTGATTGTTTACACGTAAGTGAGATTATATAGAAGTCTTACAAAGGAGTCTTAAAGTAGATTCTTTTGTGAGGCTTATTTTTTATAGGAGATGTGATAGTTATGAAAATTGAAAGTAAAAGACTTATTTTAAGAAACTGGGAAGATGGAGATGTAGAAGATATAGTAGATGGATTAAATAATATAGAAGTTGCAAAATGGATGGCTGCAATTCCATATCCATATACAGAAAATGATGCTAAACAATTTATAGAACATACGAAAGGTCAAGATGAAAATGTTAAAATTTCATTAGCAATAGTATTAAAAGCTAGTAATAAAGTTATTGGTGGTACAGAGATTAGAAATATTAATAAAAAAGATGGCACTTGCCGGTGGTGGAATATGGCTTAATGAAAAATATCAAAAAAATGGATATGGAACAGAGGCATTTAGCACAAGAAACAAGTATTGTTTTGATGTCTTGAAATTAAGAAGAATTGAGAACGGATATTTTCGTGGAAATGAAAAGTCAAGAAGAATGCAACTGAAATTAGGATATAAGGATGAAGGAATAAGAAGAAAGAAATTTCTATGTTTAGCAACAAATAAATATGTTGATGAATGTATTACAGGGTTATTAAAAGAAGAATTTATAGAATGGAGTGATAAAATTGAATAAATATGAATTGGAATTAATATTTCCAACGAAAGAATATAAAAAAGAAGTTGAGGAATATTTACAAGAATTTTTAGATAATGGAGAAAATGAGATTGCTGGAGATGGAGGACTTGACAGAATTAGAGATTTTGACAGGTGGGTAGAAAAAGTTCAAAATGATTTATCTGTTGATACAATAGACAAAGATAGAATTCCTGCAACATTATATTTAACCATAAGGAAATCAGATAGGAAAATAGTTGGGAATTTACAAATACGACATTTTTTAAATGAAAAACTACTAAATGATGGAGGACATATCGGAGATAGTGTAAGACCATCTGAAAGAAGAAAAGGTTATGCAACAGAACAAATTAGACTGGCATTAGAAAAGTGTAAAGAGTTAGGAATAGATAATGTATTAATGGTTTGTGATAAAGCTAATATTGGATCTGCTAAGTCAATTCAAAAAAATGGAGGAATACTTGAAAATGAAATATATTTTGGAAATGAGCTAGTGCAAAGATATTGGATTAGTTTAAAGAAAAGATTTGTTACTAATCCTAAAAATATGGAAATTGTTAAGGATGGAAATTTTAAAATAAAAAGCTTTAATAATGCAGATTTTGTTGGAGATATTGCATTAATTAAATTTAATAAAATGAATAAGCCATATATGGTAGAAAACATTAACTTATGTATGGCAAATAATAACTATAAATGGTTAGAGTTTTATGATTATAGTAAAAAACACAGATTAACCGCTATGTACAATGAAAATAACGAAATTATAGAATGGTATTTTGATATAGCTAGAAAAATAGGAAAAGACAATGGAATGCCTTATGAAGATGATTTATACTTGGATGTTGTTGTAACACCAACAGGAGATATAATATTACTTGGTGAAGATGAATTAAAAAAAGCACTTGATAGATTTGAAGTAAATAAATCAGATTATGATATGGCATATAATGAAGCAAAAAAACTAATTGAATTGTTAGAAGAAAATAAAGATAAATTAAAAGAATTTACTGATAAATATTTTAATAAAATGTTAAGGGAGTAGTGATATATATGAATTATTTTAAAAAATTAGTGGGAGACAGAATATATTTATCTCCCAAAGGAGTATCAGATGAAGAAATTGAAAAATTTACAGAATGGATGAATGATTTTCAGGTAACAGATTATACAGGGAGAAGTGGACAAATTACAACATTAATTGGAGAAAAAGATTGGCTTGAAAATTCAGCAAAGAATAATGAAAATAGAAACTTTGATATTATTGATTTGAATAATGATAAATTAGTTGGAACAATTGGATTGGAACACTTTAATTGGATTGAAAGAAGTGCTGTACTTGGAATATTTATAGGTGATGAAGACTATAGAAGTAATGGATATGGAACAGAATCGATAAAACTTTTGCTAGAATATGGATTTAAATATTTAAACTTACATAGCATAAGATTAGATCTTCTTGCTGTAAATGAAAGAGCACATAAGTGTTATTTAAAATGTGGATTTAAGGATACTGGAAAAAGTAGAGAAGAAATTTTTTTAAACGGAAAATATTATGATAAGTTACATATGGACATACTTGAATATGAGTTTGAAGGTGATTATATTAGAAATAAAAATGTAAAATAATATTAAATGTTAAGAAATTAGAGAAAATTTTTTCTAATTTCTTTTTTGTTTAAAAAACATAAAAAAGAATTGAAGAGGATATTGTGAGGCTTTCCCAAAAAGATTTATTAAAGGAATTCAACCTAAAAAAAGGAGAATTAGATTTATTATCTGGAGGATATCCTTGTCAATCATTTAGTTATGCTGGAAAAAAATTGGGTTTAGAAGATGTTAGAGGAACAATGTTTTTTTATCAAAAACAACAGATGAAGATTTTTTGATATTAGAAAAAATTTATGCAGAGTATCATAAATAATAAAATAATTTGTTAACAATCTTATTAAGAGAAGAAGTGAGAAAATTAGTAGTAATACTAAAAATTCTTGCTTCTTTTTTTATTTTGTCTATAACTTTTCTAAGTTTAATCGTTGTTTATGTTAGGAAAATAAAAAATTATAAAAATATCGGAGTAATTTTATAATTTTTCGCCTATGTGTATAGGTAACCCAATTGCACATTGACAAATACACTTAATTTAAGTGTCATAGTATGCCATTTTCTTTAATATTCTATAGTAGTACGAAAGGATTTGAATAAGTATGAAGAAAGATAAAAACAACACCAAAGATAATAAGTTAGAGTTTAATACATATTGCATTTTTACAGAAGATAGACAGGATATAACAGAAACAATAGGATTAGTCTTTAAGGATTATTTAGAAAGTATAAAAGTAAAGAATAAGTAATTATTACAAAACATTTGCCAAAATTTAAAGAGCACGTTATAGTATAAGAATAGATGATTACGGATAGGAGGTTAAATGCTGGATTTAAGAAGTCAAAATTTTAAAGTACGGAATGTATATAAGACTATCTAGAGAAGATGGCGACAAGCAAGAAAGCGAAAGTATCGGTAATCAAAGAAAAATTTTGCAAAGATATGTAAAGGAGAATAATTTATGTTTAGTTAAAGAATATGTTGATGATGGTATAAGTGGTACAACTTTTGACAGACCTTCATTTAATGAGTTATTGCAAGATATAGAAAATCAAAATATTAATATGGTTATTACAAAAGATTTATCAAGACTTGGTAGAGATTATATTAAAACAGGTTTTTATTTAGAGGATTATTTCCCAAAAAATAATATTAGATATGTCGCAATAACTGATGAAATAGATACCTGTATTGATAGCACAAATAACGATATAACACCTTTTAAAGCAATAATGAATGACATGTATGCAAAAGATATTTCAAAGAAAATCAGAAGTGTTTTGAAGGAAAAACAGAAGCAAGGAGAATATATGTGCAGTATTCCAGCTTATGGTTACAAAAGGCATCCTACAATTAAAAATAAATTAATTATAGATGAGCAAGTAAGAGATATTGTAGAAAGGATTTTTGATATGTATACAAATGGTCATGGAAGTGTAGAAATAGTAAAATTCTTAAACTCAAATAAATACCTATCTCCAACAGGTTATAGAAAAACAGGAATTGTACAAGATGAAAATAAGAACCTGACCCGACTAAGCAATCAAAGATTGCAGTCGGGTACCCCAGAACCTTGTTGCTCACGCAATAAAACAAACTATGATTGGAATGAAGTAACACTATGCAATATGCTAAAAAACGAAGTGTATATCGGAAATACAATACAAAATAAAAAGTCAGTTATATCATACAAAGTCAAGAAAATAAGAACAGTTGAAAAGGAAAATCAAATAAGAGTTGATAATACACACGAAGCTATTATTGATAAAGATACATTTGAAAAAGTACAATGTATCATTGAAAAAAGAGGAACAAATACAAAACTTAAATATGATTATTTGTTAAGAGGATTACTTTACTGTTATCATTGCAAAAGAAAACTGCAAATAGCACTTAAAAAGAACTCTAAAAGAAATGCAAAATCACATCCATATATAACTTATAGTAATGCAAAAGAACAAGGGTGCTATTCACTAAACATGAATTATGAGAAGTTTGAAAAGCATATTATTTATATTGTAAAAAAGATATGTCAAATATATGCGGATAAAGAAATTTTTTATTCAATTTATGAAAAATATCAAAATAAAACTCTTGATATTCGAGAAGGATATAAGAAAAAAATAGAGCAAATTGATAGAGCTATATTGGATATAAATAATAATTTAGACAAGATGTATATGGATAAGTTAAGAGGAGTTTTACAAGAAGAAAATTATGTTAGAGTATCACAAAAATTTAATTTAGAAAGAACAAAACTAAATGAGCAAAAGAAAGAATTAGAACAAAAACTAATTGGAACAGAAGAAAAAATTAATACTAAAAATAAAACAAAAGAAGAAAAAGAGTTAGATGAATTAATAGAGAATTTTTTGAAATTAGAGAAGATCGATAAAATTTATTTATATAGATTAATCAATAAAATAGAAATTGATAAAAATAAAAATGTTTACATACATTTTAACTTTTCAAAACTGAATTCTATTAATGAAAATCTAGATGAATTTATAAAAATTGAAGAATTAATAAATGAAAATCAAAAATGCAAAGTCGTGTAATTTCAGTAGTTACAAGACTTTGCAAAATGGTTGGTAGTTTTTTAAATCTACACCATTGATATTTGCTTTCCAACCATTTGGAAAGGATATTTTTGAATAATTATTGGCTATTTTTTTTGCACTTTCATATTCTTTTGTGTTACTTTTTATTGCTCCTGTTACTAAATCTACTCCATCTGGGTTTACCATTGGAACTACATATATTGAAACTTGATTAAATATATTTCTTGCACTTTGTCCATATATATTAAAGTTATTTACAACTGATTTGCAAAAATTCTCTACAAATTTCATCATTAATAATGATGTAATCCACTCACTTGCATGTATTCCACCTGAATACATAACTTCTTTATTCCCATTTCCTATTTTTACATACGGGATATCTTTTCCCAATACGCTTTTCCCCATATTTCCAATATTCAAAAATGAATATCTTTTTCTTAAAGCTTTAATATTTGTTTGCATTAGCTCATATGTATAATTTAAATTTGTCGGCACAATATCTTTTGTATTTACTCGTCTTAACATTCTCATATATAACCACCTAATTATATATATTAAAAAAATAGAATTTTTGTTACTAATGAAACAGTAAAGTCTTGTAAAGTACTGATATTTCAGCACTTACAAGACTTTTCAACTTTGGTGTGCTTGAAGGGAATCGAACCCCCGACCTCTCCCTTAGGAGGGGAGCGCTCTATCCAACTGAGCTACAAACACATATATTTTTATTTTACACCATTAATTGTGTTTTGGCAAGGTATAACATTTACTTTTTATGTGTTTTTGTGCTATAATTTTATAGGTGATTTTTATGCAAAAAATGTTAAGTTATATGAGAAAAGCAATCGAAAATTATAATATGATAAATGAAGGAGATAAAATTGCTGTTGGTCTTTCTGGCGGAAAAGACTCTATTACCTTACTTATGGGTTTAAAGTCCTTGCAAAGATTCTATCCTAAGAAGTTCGAAGTAGTTGCAATAAGTGTTAATCCTGGATTTGAATTTTTTAATTCAGAATTTTTGAAAAGTGTTTGTGATAAAATCGGTGTAGAGTTTATTGAGGAAAAAAGCTATATAAAAGAAATTGTTTTTGATATAAGGAAGGAAAAAAATCCTTGCTCTTTATGTGCCAACTTGCGTAGAGGAATTTTAAATTCTTCTGCAATCGCTCATGATTGTAACAAAATTGCTTTGGGGCATAATGAAGATGATGTTTTAGAAACATTTTTTTTGAATCTTTTATATGCTGGAAATTTGTCAACTTTTGCTCCAATTAGCTATATGGATAGGTCTAAAATAACTTTAATTAGACCTATGGTTTACATACCTGAAAAAGAAGTACGTAAATTTGTTAGGAGGCAAGGAATAGAAGTAATGCCTAAAGTATGCCCTATGGATGGGGTTTCTAAAAGGGAATCTATAAAAGAGTTAATCTCTAAATTAGTTATAGAAATTCCAACCGTTAGAGCAAATATTATGGGTGCTATTAGAAGATCTAATATTAACGGTTGGAAAGAATTTTAAATTATTATTTTTACTGTAAACAAATCACCTTCTATTTTTATTTGCATTTTTCCTCCTTGCAAATTCACCAAATCTTTAGCTATTGAAAGACCGCAATCCATTGCCACCACTTGTTCTAGATTTATCTCCTCTAACAAATCGTTCCATTAGCTCTTCTGGTGTTATGTTTAACTCTTCTTTTGATATGTTTTTCATTGTAAATACTATTTTATCATTTTGCTCAACATTTACATATATTCTTGTCCCTTCTAAAGAATGTTTATATGCATTATTGTATATATTTTCTAATACTCTCCACATTTTTTTGCTATCTAATTGTGCAAAGATCCCCTCTTTTTCTATTTTGCTAATCAATTTTAAATCTTTACTCTCATACTTTTCTGCAAATTCTCCATTTGCTTGTAATATCATTTCTGCGAAATTCAATTTTTGTAAATTTACCGTTTCATTTCCAGAGCTTATTTTAGATGCTTCTATTAAATCTTCTGTTAAATTTTTTAATTTTTTTGATTTATTTTCTAGAATCTCTATATATTTTTGCGCATTTTCATTTTCTATATTTTCTTTTTTTAGAAGATTAGCATAATTTATTATTGAAGTAAGTGGAGTTTTTAAGTCATGTGATACATTTGTTATTAAGTCTGTTTTTAATCTTTCTGATTTAACCTTTTCATTTACTGCATTTTCTATGCCTTTTTTTATATTGTTTATGTCTTGGACCATATTTTTTAGGTATTTATTGTCTGTTTTTATTTCTGATTGATATTCTCCTGACACTATATTTCTTATTTTCTTTTCTATTTTATTATATTCTGAGACATTTTTTAAGAAAATAATTACTATTGCCACATATATCAAAATCACCAATGCTTTAATTTTAACATCATATATTACAATACCATAGTGTAATGTAGTTGCTGAAATTATTCCCATAGCTATTATTGTTACTACCACCACTATTATTATTAATTTATAATTTTCTTTTATTTTTTCTATAAAATTGGTTACTACTTTTTCATTTTGTGCTTTAGCTTGCTTTATATTTTTTACACTATTAAAAAATATTTCTGCTAAAATAGCATATAAAATAAGGTAAATTAATTCTATACTAATTTTTTCAAATATTGCTTCCATTCCTAATATTGTTAGTATTTTAACATCAAAAAAATCCGTGTAAATACCGCTTTTTATTGCTTTATATAAAAGTACTATAGATAATATTGAAAATATAACTACTCCGATTATATTTATCTTTACATTATGATTTGCTTTATAATAATTTTGTTGTATTGTTTTCATATAGCCATTATTATCTAAATTTACTTTTACATATATATCCAATACTTCAAATCTGGATTGGTCTGCTTTAAATCCATATTTCTGCAACACATCTATATTTGTATCTGGTGCAGAATTTAAACTACAAATATAATATTGTAAACTTTCTTTAAATTCTGTTTTTATATGTTCTTTATCCTGTATTACTGTTTTAAAATTGCTAAGTATTATATGTTTTCCCGTGTTTGTTGTAATATCTGCTATGTACTCTATATTTGAATTTTCTCTATTTATGTATTCAAGTCCTGGGTAGCTTTCTAGCTCATCATTCCATATGCTCCAGTAAATAGCATCTTCCAAAGTTTCTATTTCATGCGTTATAGCACTTTTATATGATTCTGTTTGTAAAAAATTTGCTTTAGCAATTTCAGCCCAAGAAAATCGTCTTACATTTGAATATATATTGTTTCCTAAAATCCATAATATTATTACCGATATGAATAATAATAGTCTCGCTATATTTATTTTTGACTTTTTTCTGCTTTTTTTCATGCTTTATTTTCCCTTTCCTAAGATATAATAATATTTTTATATATTTTCTATCTTGTACCCTAGTCCCCACACAGCTTTTAGGTATTTTGGTTCTTTAGGATTTATTTCTATTTTATCTCTTATATGGCTTATATGCACTACTACTTTTTTTTCATATCCGTCAAATGGCTCTTTCCAAACATTTTCATATATTTGCTTTATTGAAAATACTTGTCCTTTATTGCTTGCCAAAAAAAGTAATAATTTATATTCTATAGATGTAAGCTTTATTTTTTCTCCATCAACCATTACTTCTTTTGTTTTATCATTAATTTCTAGTCCATCTATTATTATGTTATCATTTTCTATAAGATTTCCAAGCTTAGTATATCTTCTTATATTTGACTTAACTCTTGCTATTAATTCTAGCGGTTCAAATGGCTTAGTAATATAGTCATCCGCTCCTGCATTTAACCCGATTATTTTATCTATACTTTGTGACTTTGCAGATATAAATATTATTGGAACTGAATTTGTTTTTCTTATTTCTCGTGCTACTGCAATTCCATCTATTTTTGGCATCATTATATCTAACAATACTAAATGTATATCTTTTTTCTTTAAGATTTCAATAGCTTTTTCTCCATCATAACATTCAAATACATTGTATCCCTCTTCTTCTAGATAAATTTTAATTGAGTCCGCTATTTCCTTATCATCATCCACTACTAATATATTATACATCCATTTTCACCTCATATATATTGCATGCATTCATTCTTTGCACATATTCAATTTTTCCGTTTATTGTTGACTTTATTTTTTCTTCGTTTACCCCATTATTACAAATTAAAATGAAGTTACTTTCTGTTTTTTCTATTTTATCATAATTTTCAACATCTATTATAATTGATTTATCCACTAATGTGAATAAATATAGGTCATCTAGTATTCTATTTTCCTTTGTATTAAAAACATAAATTATTGGCAAGTTTTTTTCTGCTATTTTTTCTGCTATATTATTATATTGTGAATATATATATTCTATTTTTGTATTTTTCACAAATGGATTGTATATTATTGTGAAAAATATTATTGATATTATAAATAATGTATGTTTGCAACTTGCACGTTTTCTTACAAATTCTCTTAAACAATATGCTATTGCAATTATCATTGATGAATATATTGGAATTATATATCTTGTTTCAATATACGGAGCTTTTAATACTATTGTTAATAAATAAATCAAAATTGGAGTTACTAGTAAAACCATTTCTCCATTCATTTTAATATCACTCTTTTTAGGTTTTATTGCTATAATTCCTGTTAAAATTATTATAAATGGCAATAACCCATTAAAGAATTCTTGATTTATCTTTTTGCAGTATCCTACTATATTTTTTATTACATCCACTTCTACAGTTACCCCTCTGTAGCTGAAAAATATATGTGATATTGCATATGGAAATATGAGTATATAAATAACTGATGATATAAATATTCCAATATTATATATCATCAGGTTTTTGTAATTCTTTTGCTTTATGCATTTTACTGTATATATTAAATATAATACAAATGCGTAAATAAAAAAGTAATAATGTGTTAGCCCTCCAAAAATCATAAATGTAGAAATCAAAAATATATTTATTGGTCTTATTTTTTCTTTATTATATATTTTCATATGTAAGAATGTAATTATTAATATATTTAAATTACATAGTTCATACATTCTTATATATAATGTACTATTTAAGCTAATTAGTGTAAGTCCATTAATTAATGTTGTCAATACTGCATATATTTTATTTTTAAATAATTCTTTTGATATTAGATATACCATTATACTTGATATTATAAATATTGTTATATTTAATAAAATTCCAGTCCATTTTGTAAATTTGTTTATGGTAAAAGTTGCAGATATTCTTAATAGTAAATAATACAGTGGAGGATGTACATCATTTTTTTGATTTTCATATACAGGTTTTATATTATAAATTTCATTGTCGTTAACTTCTAAATAATCTTCAAAATATTCTTTATTATGCCATTTATTTAAAAAATCCTCATTATCTGCAATATTTAGTTTATTATAATTCATTAGGCCATATGAGTACATTTCATCCATATGAAAGTATTGTTTTTGATACCCAAAATAAATTCTAATTAATATCTGAACTAATATAATTATTATTAAAATGATTGTTGTCTTTTTCCTCATCTTTGTTCTCCCAATATTTTTCTCCATTTATCTCATCAATTAAATATAGTGGTCTATTTTTTGTTTGATTAAATGTTCTTCCTATATATTCACCTAATATTCCAATTAATGCAAATTGTATGCCCATAAAGAAGAGTATTAATGAAATAATTATTTGATATGGTTCTATTGTTTGTTTAATAATAACATATATTAGATTAATTAGCCAAGATGCAAATGTAATAAATGATATATATATTGGCCATCTTAATGGTGAAATAGAAAGTGATGTTATTCCATCTATTGCTAGGTCTATTAATTTTTTATAATTCCATTTTGTTACTCCTGCTATTCTTTTGTCCCTATCAAAATATATTGCCTTTTTGTTATATCCTATCCAACTAAAAATACTTTTTGAGCATCTTCCTGTTTCTCTTAATTTGCACATTGCTTGTACACATCTTTTATCTAATAATCTAAAATCTCCTGTATCCTTTTGTATTGGTATTTTAGTAAACTTTTGTAATGTTTTATAGTACATAGTTGATGTGAATTTTTTTAGCCATGTTTCTCCATCTCTTGTTTTTCTTGTTGCATACACATCGTCATATCCTTTTTCCCATTCCTGTATCATTTCTGGTATAAGTTCTGGTGGATCTTGCAAATCTGCATCCATTATTATTACTGCATCGCTTTTCCTAGAATAGTCTAATCCTGCTATTATAGCTATTTCCTTTCCAAAGTTTCTTGAAAACGATATATATTCAAATCTATTATCTTTTTTTCTTATTCCTTCTATTATTTTTAAGCTATTATCTTTGCTTCCATCATTTATGAACAGTACTTCAATTCTATAATTTGTTAGCTTGTTTATTATAGATGTTAGTCTATTTCTTAAAAATAGAAGTGATTCTTCCTCATTATATATTGGAATTAATATTTTAATTGTTTTCATTTTTCCCCTACCTTTATTTTTTCTATATTAATATTATATTCTTTATATCACTTAAATATTAAATTTAAAGGTTAGAAAAAGTTAAAATTTAGTAAATTTTATTTAAATATTCTCTAATTGGCAAAACAGACCTCATTACGAGATCTGTTTTTTCTATGCCCATGGATTTGTAGATTCTGGATCTTTTATACCTGCCATTAATCCTACAATTGTATCACTCCATATTATTTAATTTCTGTAGACCATAGTCCATGTTTGTTGCAATAAGCATATATTTTTGAACCTGGTATATATTTAAATCTACATTCTGCATTTTGTTCTGGATATAGTTTGATTTTGCATATTTTTTCACCGGCAATCATTGCCAACCACTCTATATAATGCTCTTTATCCATTACATGATTTACTTTTACAGATATTTCATCCTCGACTTTTTCATACGTTGGTATATGTTTTTCGGCTACAGCATCCATGCTATTTGGAATGATTTCTTCCATTTTTTCTCCACAGCAAACTATACCACAATTATCGCAACTACAGTCCTTTAAAACTTCGACCAGCGCTCCACATTTAGAACATTTTTTTATAATTAATTTTTCCATAATATCTTTCCTCCTACTTTTTTAAGTTATTACAATAATATCATAATCACTATAAAAAATCTAGATATATTATATTATTTATCTTTTATTAATTTGTAAATATCTTTAAGTTGCAAGTGCTAGTTAATTTCTTTTAATTTAGCCGTCATGTCAAAATTATAAATATACTTACCATCAATTTTTTCATAAACTTCTCCAACTTTTGCATTTTTAGGTAAATCTATCTCAAATATAGAACACGGTCCACCATCACCATTTTCTGATATACAAACCGAATTCTCATCCATTACCCAAGCATAGCCATTTCCTTTCCAGCTTTTGTTATCTAAAAAAATCTTTCTTCTCTCATATAAGTTATATTCTTCTAATACTTTGTCATTTTCATTCATACCTTTACCTTCATCCATCATATTTTTTAATGCATTTTTTAAATCTCTAATAAATTCCTTTATGAAACCATTACTATTATTATTGTTTCTTTCAAATATATTTAAGTCCAATATTTCACCTCCTATTTTTCTAATTTACTTTCTCCTGTTGCATAATTAATAATAATTCCATTTTGCACATTATATACATATACATTAAATTGTAATTTTCCATTGTCTTCAATAGAATATGCTTCAATATTTACACCATTTGCTAATTTATTTTCGCCCTCAAAATATGGAGTAACTCTATATAGGACATGGTTAGTTTGATTTTCCTTCAAATAATTATAAACCTGATCTTCAAATTGTTTCATTCCATTTATATTAAAGCTTTGTGTCCCTGTCATTATGTTTCTTTTATCCACATCTATTCCACCTAATTTCCACGCAATTATATGACATCTATGATATAGATATCCTCCTGGAATAGTGTTTGTGTTATATTTTTGTTGTTTAAATCCTGTTGGTGTAATTGAAGAATAATCATCTTTTTCGTCATCTTCATTAGCCTTTTTCCAACTAGTTTTTATCATTGCCCTTCCGCACTCTGCCATTTTCTAAATCAGAATAATAATCTTTCTGTATACTTATGTCTTGCGCAGTAAATTGAGGCACATTGTTGTTTATTTCAATAAATATTTCTCCACTGTATTTTGGAATGTTTGATATAGCGTAAGAAATTTTGTCGTTTTCTATAATATTGCTTGTTTGGTTTTCCTTTCCAATGTTAAAATTTACGCTTACAGCAGTTATTATAATATATAACAATATTATTGCAATACGCTTTAATTTTTTTGTATTTTTATTCATACATTTCACCCATATATTTAATATCATAATATATGATTTTTTTCAATATTTGTATAGCTTGATTTTATTATATTTCGCTCAGCATACCTCACTCCCACATATCCCCTATACACTGCCAAATCAGTTCATTCTAATAAGTTTCTTTTATATTAGTTTTGGAAAATCTAGAAGTACTATTTTTATCTGCTCCATTATTTATTAATAATTTCAAAATCTTCCTATATTGCTCTATGCCAACCTGTACACAGTGATACTTGGAATGAAGACATTCCTCAACCTTTCTCCTTCCTCTTTTATTTTTTCTATAAAAATATTCTATCAAATCGGTATCTTTTATTCATTTTTTTAATTACCCTACTAAAAGTTTATACAAATTTATATCAATTTTAAATATTTTTCAATATTTTGAACATATTTTTTTAGATAACCTTTTTTATATTTGGTAGTATATGCAAAAAAAACACTTTTCTACGAAACCTTTATTGTACCCAATTGTAAAAAAGAGACTCAAACTTACGACCTTCGGGTTATGAGGAGTGAAAGTCTTTTTAAAAAATCCCAGTATCTTCAATACTTTCCAGCCTTGATTACTATTTGTACCCTTTATTTACCCTTTATCCAGTTTTAAGCCATTTTTAAATCGCTCAAATAAGCCTCTAACCTATTCATTTGGGTTAATTTAACTTGTCCTAAAATATGAACATATATATCTGCCGTTGTGCTATAACTAGCATGTCCTAATATTTCTTGCAGAACTCTTAAATCTATTCCTGCCTCTATTGCCCTTGTTGCAAATGTGTGTCTTAACTCGTGAATACCTACTTTCCTAAAATTATGACTCTCACAAATTTGTTGACAATGTTTTCGCAAATATTCTGAGTTTATAGGATTATTACATTTTGTTTTAAATATAAAATCATCTTCTTTAAATACTTCTCCTAGTTCTGCAACTTCTTCGCACTCTCTTATCTTGTTTTCTTTATATTCTTTTAGTATTTTTACAACTTTATCCAACATAGGTACTACTCTATAACTATTTTCTGTTTTTACATCTGTTATTTTTCTTTCTCTTTTTATTTTATTAAAATCATCATCATAAGTTGTAACTTTTTGCACACCTCGTCTTACATAAAGAGCTTTATTTTCAAAATCAATATCTTTCCAAGTGAGTCCACTTAGTTCTCCTGCTCTTAACCCTGTATTCACTAAAACAATATATGCTATTCCCATTGTGTGTTCTTTCATAAATCCTTCAAAAACTTGTTGTTCTTCCTTTGTCATAATTTTTAATTCTTTTCTTCTCATAGTTGGTAATTTTAATTTTCTAGTCGGATTCATTACCATAAGTCTACACATTATTGCATCATCAAAACACATTTTTAATATACTGTTATAGTGTCTTAATGATTTAGGAGATTTACCTTTTTTTTGCAATTCACTAATAAATTTTTGCAAATGATATAACTCAATTTTTTGTAACTGCATATTTCCTAAATGCTCTATTATTGTTTTTGATTTTTCAACATATCCCTGAAAAGTCCTTGGAGAAACATACGGCTTTTTATAAACTTTCATCCATTCTTTAATCCATTCTTCAAGAGTAATATTATTGTTATCAATAAAATAATTATCATCTTTTTGCCTTCTTAATTCTTGCATTTTTTCTACAACAATCCTTTGAGTTTTACCATATACAGAAATTTGCTTACTTTTTCCATTTACATTTACAGTAACCCTCCCTTCATAGTTATTTCCTCTTTTTCTTATTGTACCTTCTCCTTTAATTCTTCTTGAAACTTTGCTATTACTACTTTTACTCATTATCTTCCTCCCATAAAAAAACTGGATTTAAAATAATGACAATTTAATATTACTAATCATCATTCATTATAAATCCTTTTTCCTTTTTAAACCAAACCTTACACAATAATTCTTCCTGAATTTTTATTAAACCACTCAATCATCATCGGTTTGTTTATTACAATTCTTCTTTCAAATTTTATACAAGGAAAATCTTTTAATTTTGTTAATTCTGTCATAAGTTGTTTACTAATACCCATTATTTCTGAAGCTTCTTTTATATTTATTCCTATTTTTTCTTCCATATTGCTGTTCCTCCTTTTGCTAGTATTCGTTCTGCTTTTTCTACTGCCTCTCTTGGAGAATACAACTTCATTACACATTCTATTTCTTCATATAATGACCTTACATCTAATTCATTTGGTGCTGTGCCTAAAGTATTTAATGCTATAATTGCATAGGCTTTTGCTTGTTTTTTAGTTACTGTTTTGACATTATTTAATTTCATTTTTATCAGATCCTTTCACTTATAAACTTTTAATTAGTTACAAGTGAATTGGTATCTTCACATAGGTATTTCAACCTCTCCGTTTCCACCGAGCGACTCCTCAACCACTGTTAAGCCAAGTCGAAGTATCATTATCACACTAATATAGTTCTTCGCCTTATAAACTTACCATAGTTTACTTTTTCCCTCATTATAGTCGCTATTTAACTTAAATTAACTTTCGCCTTCTTGGAGCTACCTATATTAGCTAAAGTCTTGTAACTAATATATTTAATTGTCAATGTGCTATCTGCTTAAAAAAAGACAAGTAAGAAGATTTTTCTCTTCTCACTTGTTTTTTCAGTTAGCACATCATTTTTTAGGGTTACACATTAAATTTTTTCAATTTTTTTCTTAAATTTTCTAATCCTCGGTCTATACTTTCCTTTATTGTAGGAATAGATCTGTTTTCTATTTTAGCTATTTTTGTATATGAAAGTTCATCCACTATATACATATAAACTCTTCTATTTTGTGGTGTAGGTAATTTACAAATTTCTTTTATTATTCTTTCTGATTCCAAATTTGAAATAACTTGTTCCTCTAAACTAATTTCTTTATTTATAGATCTGTTATTTAATGAAATATCTGTTAGTTCTGAATGTTCTATATACCTACTAAATTTAATATTTTGTGAGTTTTCTTCACTTTTTCTTCTCTTATATTCATTTCTTAATGTTTTATTTACTCTAATAATTCGTGATTTTCCGTTTCCATCTTTAAATACAATAATATTTTTACTATTATCACTATTACTAAAAACAATATATGTATCTATTATCTCTCTCTTGATTTTTGAATACTTTTTCATTTTTTCCTCCATTCAATTCGTTTTTGAATTGAATGTGAGGTGGTGATCTACACTTAATTAGTTCTCTAACAAGAAAATAGAGGTCAAATTTATTATTTAAAATAAATTCAACCTCTATAGTTCTTTTATTTTGCACAATTAATTTAATATAAATCACCAAACTACACTCCTTTGTGTAGTTTGAGTTTTAGATAGCAATGCCCAATGCTACACTAACATACATAACTTTCTTGTTGTTATCATTTGAATTTTTATAAATTAGTGTAGTATTCTATTGGATATTATAATAACTAAAAAAGCACACAAATAGCTTGTTATAAGTTACTTGTGTGTTTTATTAATTTATTTCTATAATTTAATATTATTTCAAATATATCCATTTCGTCCCCAAACTTTCTATTTGTTATTCTTTCTTTTGTAGTTTAAGGATTTTTCTTCTGTTTTTTGGATTTTATCATATTTTTCTCGCAAAATTTGTCGAATTGTGTAAAATATTGATTTTCTTATATGAAATGTTATTTTTTTAAGTTTTGTATAGTTTTGGGGCATATAAAAAGAAGGTCTATGCCTTCTTTCCTTAATACAATTTTAATTATTTTGTTCATTTTTGGGTTTGACTTGTCCATTCATGATTAATGGCAATAAAAAGTCTCTTAATTGTTCTAATTCTTTATTTTCGAGATATTTTTTTGAAATTGTTTGAAATATATTATTTGTTATTTTATTAAAACTATCCAAAACTTTAGCTGGAGGAATTACAAACTTTCTTTTCTTAAATAAATCTTTTTGTAAATGTTTCAATCCCGTTCCTGCAAAATATTTTTTATTTAATATTTCTCCCAATGATAATATTGACAAATATAAATAATCTTCTAAATTATCCTTTGCAGAAATGCACCATGTATCAGTTGAATATGCTGAATTTCCATAATAATATTTAACAAAAGCACTTCCTCCTGTACTCAAATAACAATTTTTACCATCTGTAATTGATTCTTTCCAACTATAAATTTCATTTCCACTTGTAAAAAAAGGATACTTCTCTTTTAAATTCTTGGCTTGATTTACCTGAATAGATGACTTGTCTTTTTCTATAATTATATCTTTCAACTCTCTTATTTCCCATCCATTAGGTATTTCTTGTTTCAGTTCTTCACTCCATACCATTTCTCCACCTGAACTTTTATAGGGTTTTCTATTGCCGTTAGGAAAATCAAATTGTAAAAACCAATAATCATATATCATTTTTGACAAATTCTCTAATTCGGTAATTGTATTTATATTTATTTCAACCTTCTTGTCAATATTATATAAAACATTCACAATCTTATCTTGAATTGACTTATTGGGAATTTTAAAGTCTAATTTTTCAAGATAATCAATGTTTATATTGTCTTGTATACTTCCTGAGGCAGAATTTTGAATTGATTGCTTTATATATGTAAAAATATAGTGCATAAATAATTCTGAGCAAACATCATCGTTAGCATTAAATCCAACTATACTATCCGGAAAACACATTGGATAAGCTAATATAGCCGTCTCCGCAATATTGGCTGCAATTGTAATGCATAATGTTCCTTTATCCCATAGTTTACTTTGTGCAAGCCCAAATTCATTATATTCTAATTTATGTTTTGTTACAAATAAATTTGCTTCTTTGATTTCTCCTGTTTGAATTAAAGGATATCCTCCTCCTTCAAAAAGTTTTTCATCATTCCTTGGTCTATGCTTTGATTTTCCTCTAGCAAAAGAGCCTAAGTCCTTTAATTTCATTGTATTCCAACTATTATTGTATTTTGTCTGATTATATATCATATTTTAATTCCTCCAAAGATAGCAATATTTTTTGGTCAAAGTCTTTTCCTTCATCAAATAATCTTTTTAACTTTTCTTTTTCGTATTTTATCTTCTCCTCAAACTCTTCAGGCTTCAAATCAATATATTCTATTTTTGTTTCAAAGTATTGTCCTGCTGATAATGAATAAGATTTTTCTTTAATCTCGTTATAAGTAACTATTTTAGAAAAATTATCTTTGTTTTCTTTATTTAAAAAAGTAGAAATAATCTTTTCAATTTCATTTTTTCTTAATCTTTTTTTCTTATTATTTCCCTCTTGATAATCTTCTCCCATTTTAGAAGCATCTATCAAAATAATTTCTTTGGACTTTTTAGAATTATCAAAAAATAATACAGAAACATTAGTACCTGTCGTTGCAAAAACATTAGATGGCATACTTATACATCCGTAAACTATATGTTCATCTACAATATGCTTTAATATTGTTTTTTCAACTCCTGATTTAGCTGTTAAAAATCCTGTTGGAACAACTATTGCACCTTTTCCTTTTTCTGTTAGTGAATTAATAACGTGCTGTATAAAACAAGTATATATTGCCATTTTTGTCTTATCTTTGTTTGGAATTTTTGGTACTCCTGCCCAAAATCTTGCTGGTTGATTAGCTATATCTGCTCTTGTATCTGAAAAATCCATTTTAAAAGGTGGATTTGAAACCACATAATCAAACTGTTTTAATTCTGTTCCATTATCGGATTTATGATATGGAGAAACTAATGTATCTCCTTGTATTACATTGTCTAAAGACGCCACTAAATTATTCAATATAAGATTTAATTTTAGCATCTTATTACTTCTTTGCGAAATATCTTGTGAAAATATTGTGCACTTATCCTCTCCTATTTGATGTGCTAATGCAATTAATAAAGTTCCTGTTCCTGCTGATGGATCATAAATTTCTATATTATGAAGATTTTTATCATTACCTACTAGTAATTTAGCCATTATTGTAGCAATAGCATGAGGTGTATAATATTCAGCATATTTTCCTCCGCCTGATGTATTGTAATCTTTTATTAAATATTCAAATATAGTTGCAAAAAAGTCATAATTTTCTTTGAATGCTTCTTCAAATGAAAACTTTGCTAATTTATCTACTAGAGCTCTTGCAAATGGTGTTCTTTGGTCAGCATCTGTTACATATACAGTTAAACTTTCAAATAATGGTATTTTTGTTTTCATCGTAGTTTGAGTTGAAAATATATCTATATTTTTATCTGCTATATCCAGCATCGTACTATCAAATAAATCTCCAAAATCACCTTTAGCTTGTTGATTCCATAAATTTGCAATTAAATGTTCTGGATTCAATTTAGGAATATCTGCTGAAAGTTTATCAATTAAGTTTTCTCTTTCTTCTATACTCATCTCTGCATAAGTTTTTTCCCACTTTTCAGAATTAGCTATTTTGGAACTTATCTTTTTTAACTCATAGCCAAATTTATCATTCATAAATTTATATAAGAATACTTGAGTTATTATTTTATATTCATTTCCATCGTTTCCCATCCCATATGTTTGACAAGTTGCTTTTAGATTATCTATTAATTTAATTGTTTCATTCTTTATATCCATTGTTTACTCCTTTTTAAGCAACATTATATGTCGCATTATATTGTTCTAAATATTGTTTTGTAATTTTTTGCTGTAAATATTTTCTATCCTCTCTTGTTGATTTTAAATTCAAATCATCAAGAGCGTTACTTACTAAAGTCATAACAGTCTGTTCAAAATAGCTATCTCTTCTTAAGATATCATTTCTATCATATACTTTTTGGTCAATTTCTGTTTTTACTCTTAATAAAATATCTAAAATTTCTTCATCATATTCAGAAATAATTACATTTTCTTTATTCATTTTTCTAGTTTTATTTTCTTCTCTCACCCTTTTGTGAATTCTTACAAATTTTGCATCATCATTGTATTTGCTTAAGAGTGCTTTATTAGCTCTTTGTAGTTCAGTTAATTTTTTTAAAATATCATCTAAATCTCTAGAACATTTCTCATATTGTTGCATATTATTTAAGACGAAGCCTTGCTCTTTAAATTTCTTCAAAAAGGCTTCTCTTATAGTAATATATTCTTCATCTTCTTGATCTATATTTTCCGTAAAACTGTTTATTGTTCTATTCCATTTGTCTTGTAGTTCGCCACTTAATGAACTCATTTTCATTTCTTCTTGTCCCATATTTACAAATTTAAATTTTATGGACATCATTGCTTCATTAATTATTCTTTTATTCTCATCACTTGTTGTAAAAGCTTCTTTTAAATTCATATTGTCAATACGATGTTGAACCTCATTTATCATAGCTGGTAATCCAATTATTTCAAGTTTTTTAAAAATCTCTTTAAGTTCTTCATCTCCAAAAATTCTAACCATATTACTATAATCTTTTGCACAAATTAAATATCTCCTTAATTCCAATAGTTTTTCTTTATCATCAATACTAGAAATTTCAGAACTAAATTCTTCAAGATTATTTGTTGTATAATTAAATAGTATTTGTCTAATATTTTTCATTTCCGCAACAATTCTCTCTTTATCTTCAATAACTTGATTAAATATATCTACAGCATATCCTTCTCCTGTTAAATTAGGATCGTTAAATTTTTGTAATTCTTTTAGATAAGCATTGTTAGTATCTTCAAAATTTTGTTTAATATCTGCAAAATCCACTAAATATCCATATCGCATATCTTTGTATGTTCTATTTACTCTAGTAATTGCTTGTAGTAATGTATGATCTTTTAGTTTTCTTCCTAAATATACTCTTTTTAATCTTGGAGCATCGAAACCTGTTAATAGCATATTAAATACAATTAAGATATCTACTGTCATATTCTTTTTAAAATCTTTAATAACTGATGCTCTTATCGTTTTATCATCTACATCATGTAATATTAATCCAACTTTAAAATTAGATTTTAAATCATCACATTGATTTAACTCTTTTTCTATTTCTTTAAAAAATTTATACAATAATTTTGCTTGAGTACCTGTTTCACAAATTATCATTCCGCCTAGTGTATTATCACCCTGATATAACCTAAACTTTTTGAAATCTTCTATAATGTATCTTAATAATTCTTTAACATAACTTTCATGCTCTACTATATCTGATTTTTTTAAATCTTCTTTTCTAATAAGTTTTTCTATACTTTCATAAACTTGTTTTAATTTTTCTTTATATTGTGTTTCTATCTCTTCACGAATAATTTTCAAAGTATAACCATCTTGTATTGATTTATCGTAATAATATGTATGAAAATAATCTCCAAAAACTTTCCATGAAGCCCTTTCTTCTTTTAGTAAAGGTGTTCCTGTTAAAGCTATTTTAATTGACTCCTTATCAGCCTCAAACAAATTAGCTAAAAAACTTCCAGTAGGATTATATCCTCTATGTGCTTCATCTATAATAAATATTCTTTGTAAGTTAGTTGAATATACTGGCATTTCAACTTTTTCATGATCCTCTTCAAATCGTTGAATATTTACTACTGTTATTTCTCTGTTCCCACTATTTCCTTCCAAAGATTGATTGTTCTTAAATTGTTTCATTAATTCCTCTCTAGAATTGGCAGTTTTTACAACTAGTCCACGAGCTTCAAACTCATTTGATGCCTGCTCTAATAAATCTAATCTATCTACAATAAAATAAAATTTTGCAACTACATTCTTTTTTGCATAATAATCAGTTAAAACATTAACCAAATTATATGACAATGCTGTTTTTCCACTACCTTGTGTATGCCAAATAACACCTCCCTTTGCACCTTCTCCTATTTTCTTTCTTACAGCAAGTGACGCGAAAAGTTGTTGGTATCTCATAATATGTTTTTCATCTTTTTTCTCTATTTTCCCATCAACTTCTTTTTCACTATTAACATATGCTATTCCATATTTTAGTAGAAATAATAGTCTCTCTTTACTGCACATTGAAGTTATAATTCTATTAGTTGGCGTATTTATACCTTTATTTGTGATATATTCATTTGTTGTATGTATTACTTGACAATTAAAATCGGATAATATATTTTTTTCAACTTCATCATTAATATCTTTATATGGATAATCTATAATATATTTAGGAATTCCGTTTAATATTTCATCTTCTCTAAAGCAATTAAATTTTGTACTTTTTCTTGCTCCTGTACAATAAAAAGCTCCTTGAATTGGTACAATTCCTCCTTCAGCATCATATTCCATATTATTCGAAAATATCATTAATTGAGTTATGTTTATAAATCTTCTAAATTTTCTTTGTGGGAATCTAATATTATTCATTCTCTTTGCTTCTTCAAGCATTCCGCCTTCATTGTTTGGCTTTTTTACTTCTATAAACACTAAAGGTAATCCATTTATAAATAAAGTTATATCCGGTCTGAATTCTTCTCCATCTCTTTCACAAGTAAATTCAGCTGTACAGTGATAGTCATTATTTTTAGGATTTTCAAAGTCTACTAATCTATATGGAGTTATACTAGTTAATCTTTTATAAAAGGATTTACCCAAATCATCATAATCTAACTCTTGTTTTATTTCTTTCAATACTCTATTAATATCCCCATCGTAATTAGGATTTAATTCTTGAAATTTATTTTTAAATACATCTATTAAAATGTTAGTATCTGCATCATAAACTTTATTTGCCATTTCTTTACTTATTTTTCCAAAATATTTATACCCTAATCTTGTTAAGTGCACAATCGCTGGCATTTGAACTCTTGTTAGTTCAGTAAAAGTACTTTTATTCCCCATAATTTGCCCCCATAAATTACTTATAATTATTCTATTGTATTTTATATCATAAAAAGGTGTTTTTCTCAATATTTTTTGTAATTTTCGACATAAAAAACACCAATACATAATATATTGGCATTTCTCTTTTCTCAAAATTCACAAAATTACTTTTTTCACTCAGCAAATAACATTACCTTTTAAATATATCATATTCCCCAATTTTGATATAAAAATAATGTTATTTAGAATATAGCTTATCAAAAGCTAATTTTTCTTGTTCTTCCATAAAATTATCAATAACTTTTTTTCTGAACAAAATTCTCCCACCCACTCTGAAATGAGGTAACTCATTTTTTCTCACTAGCTGTCCCACTAACCAATAAGAAATTCCTAAATATTTAGCTACTTCTTCCATTGTCAAGGTAGTTCTTTCTACTTTCTGAAAATTCTCTAAATCTGGCATATTCTCACCTCCTAGCACAATTATACAAAGCATTACTTTTCAATACCAAACCTTTCTATAAATTTTTAAGCAAAAAAAATAGAGGTACAGAATATCAAATATTCCATACCTCCAAATAATAATTTTATATAAATATTTTTATTACAATACATATTTTATCAGTTCTTTGTGCTTTAAAGATTTGTGTTTTTTTACTTTTATTTTATAACTTTTGTGTATTTGTACTTTCTTTTACTTTGTTCTACATTGGGTGTAGTTTTATATCTCTGTAATTCCATTATCTTTTTATATGTATCAAACTTTTCATAATTTTCTTTTTCAAAACTATTTTCAATTTCATTCAAAAGTTCCTCTAATCGATTTATTATTTCTTTTGGGCTTCTTAATCCTTTTACATCTATTGATTCTCCTGTTTTATTTATTTGAGTTCTGTTTACAATTTCTTTTCCTATTTTCATATTAACCTTCTGAAACATAATTGTTTTTATTTTACAATGTTCTTTTTTCAGATCAAATTCTAAACAATATATTTGATGTAAAATTCCATCTATATTGTCAAAAAATTCACTTAGTTCTTTATCTGTAATTTTTCGTATATCGGATTTATTTTTTAAACTAATACAATAGGTGTACAATTTAACTTTTTCTTCGTAAAGATTTTCTTTAACTTCGCTTATTTTACTTTCATACGAAATTATAGCAATAAATATCGTCATTATGGCTGATGAAAAAATCCTATGACTATATCTTTTATGTATCCTGTTTCTCCTTTGTTATATAAAACGAATAATAGAATTGTTGATATTATAAAAATAATTGTAGAATAAATTATAACTTTTCTTTGTTCCTTCATATTTTGCCTTTCTTTTTACTTTTTTTATTTATTCTAACACATTCTTCAAATAAAATAAAGTTCTAAACACTTTAGCTAACAACCTGTTCTAGGTAATTTTTGTGTTGTTTCTATTTCTTTAAAATATGTAACAGTAGTCCACTCATCAGTATCTTCAACATATTTATCTTCATAATTTCCAAATACTTTAGTGTAGTTTGTAAACACAAATCCGTTTCCTAAATTATCTAGCATATCACAATATAGAATAGGAGCTTCAACTTCTGAAAATCCTACTTTTACAGTTCCAAATCTAAATTGATATTCAGTAATATATTCATCTTCTTCTAGATCTGCATCTTTAAAACTTATTTCATTATTTACTTGTGTACTTAGACCATCTACTAGCATTTTATAATCATTTTTATTTGTTTTGTACCAAATAGAGTATTCTAAATCTTCATTCCAAGTACCTGTATAAATTCTATCAGCCCTTAATGCTTGTGTTGGTAATGTATCTTGCCAAGTGAAATTGTCTAGTGAAACATTTGAATTGTTTTTTATATTTTTAAAGTTATAATAAATACTGTCTTTTGATTGAGTTTCTACAAATCCTTTTTTCTCAACTTCAACCTCAATATCAACACTATCATCTTCAACATTTACATCAACAACTTCTTTATGTTCTCTTATTTCAGCCTCAAATATGTCTGAATTTATTAAGTAATATGGTGATCCTGAATCTACTTCTTTTAAATAGTATTTTCCTTTTACAAGTAATTTAGAAATGGCTTTACCTTCGCTATTAGTTGTTAAAGTATCAACTAATTCATTATTTGAATTATAAACTTCAAATACCGCACCTTCAAGAGGAGTCCCTTTCTTATCTCCTGTAAGTTCATTGTCATTGCTACTTACTTTTGTTACTTCAATCTGTCCTTTAATTTTTTCATTTTCAAATATAACATCTTTTATTTGATTTTCTTCAAGCTTAATAGTATGAATTTCATCATCTAAAACATGAGTATCTAGTGTTTCAACTTCTTGTATTTTTAGTTCTGAAAAATCTCTTATAGGATAACTAGATGTTTCAGCCTCTCCATTTTCATCTGTTATTAATTCTTCTAATACATTTCCATCTTTATCCATAACTTTAAATTTAACATTTTCAAGTTTTACTTCGTTATCTTCTTCATCAACTTTTATTATTTTTATAGAGCCTTTTTTTAGCTCATTTTCAATTTGTAGTTCTTTTGTTAAATTCCACTCGACTTCGACTTCAGTATCTTCAGCAAGATTATACCATTTGTTTGTTTCCTTTTCTATTAATGAGTAGTCGCCAATTCTTAAATCTTTTATTTCCAATTCTCCATTTACATCTGTATGATATGTTCCAATTACTTTATTAAATTCGTGTGAAAATAGGTCAAATTTCACATTTCCAAGCACTACTTTATTATTATCTTTATCTACTTTATAAACTTTTATAGTGCCTTTTTTATGCTCATTCTCAACATTAACATCAGATGTTTTATTATATTCAACAGGTACATCAAACTCCATATCATTTAAAATATAATTTGGATTTGTTTCTACCTCAACCAATTTATAGTTTCCTTGATATAGTTTATCAAAAGTAGCAATTCCTTGTTCATTAGTTGTAGCTGTTCCTACTATTGTTCCATCTTCTCTTTTTAATGAAAACTTAACTCCTTCAATAGGTTGTGAAGTTTCATCATCTGTTTTATTTACTACTACTTTCCCTGTATTCGTTTTTATATTTAATGTAGCTCTACCAACACCATCTCCAAATGGATCATAAACAAGAGCATAATTTTGAGTTCCATCAACTCTTGTTTTTCCATAAAATACTGGATAAGTTTTAACTTTACCTTGAATATTAATTATTGCGTTTGAAATATCTTGTCCCATCTGTGATTTAGGAATCTTTACATACATACTTTCATTTCCATTAAATGAATTTGTTTGAGTACCATTTGAATTAGTAATTATAGTTCCTTCAGGCAAGTTTGCAGTAGCAGTAACTGTATAACTTGCCATATCTACTGTACTTGAACCATTTATTTTTTGAGTATAGTAATTTTCATCTTCGTATAAATTTCCTGAAGTAGAAAGTGTTATGCTAGGATCTGAAGGTACTTGAGTTCCATTTCTTCCTTCATTAACCATATTAACTATTGCTCTTTTTATAGCATCTCCTCTAGCATCTGCTCCTCTAAATCTAGTATTAGGATCATAATCATATAAAATACAATATACAGCCATTTTAGTGGCTTGAAAAGCCTCCATATCATTAGCAACTCCAAGCTCACTTGCCGATTTATAAGGAAATCCATTTATAATAGTTCTCCATACTCTAACATCTCCTAAAACTTCTGTAAGAGTTGCATTTACATCAACAGTATAATCAGGTAATTCGCCTACACCTGGGTATTCACTATTTAAGCAATAAGCAGGATATTCCTTTCCACCTTCTGTGTAGGTAGTATAAGTAGTTGTAACATAAGACCAATGATCTTCGTTCCAATATTGCAGATGGTATTCAACATCTCCTTTATTTTGTATATTTGCAGAACTTATCTCTGTTGCAAACACACTAGGACTTAATGCTGAAAAAATGGTTAATACTAACATAAGTATTGCTAATATTCTTTTATTTTTTACTTTTATCATTTTATCAAATCCTTTCCATAATAAAAGACACTTGAAATTAAGTGCCTTTTTACTTATTTATTAAATTTCTAAGCTTTCATCTATTTGTTCAGCTTTTAGTTTTTCAATTTCATCAATAAGTTCTTTAATTTCTTGATATACTTTATCATTTTCAAATGTTTCATCACATTCTAAATCTTCTTTAATAGCTTTCAAGTGTAAAATAATAACATCAGGACTATTTTGTAATGTTCTAAGTGTTTCTTCTAGTAGATTTTTTCTTGCTTCGCTATCTATCTCAATATTTCCATAATCATCAACAAGATCATACCAGTTAAAATTAGCCTCATATTCTATTATTTTATTAGCCAATTTTTCTATGTTTATAATATGCCTCCTTTCCTATATGATATAACATTGTGTGCATATAAATTGCCCATTGTTATAATAATCTCTTGCATATATTTTTATTGTACCAAATTTATATTTAATTTTATCAATTACTCTTTGTTTAGTATATGTAAATTGAGAAGTATCTTCAACAATAGAACTATCTATAACAATGTTATATCCATATAATTTCATATCTTCACTTTGATTACTATTTATAACATTTTTTATAGTGTTAATCATAGTATCATTAGTTTTATATTCTTCTCCAATCGTTACAGACTTTTCTTCTTTAACAACCTCTTGCTCCGTTTTTTCAGGTTGTACTTGTATGGATTCATCTTTTGTTTGTGGTGTATTGTTATTATCTTTTTTTATTTCTGTATTTTCCTGACTTACTTCTGCAATAGATTGTTTATTATTAGTATCAACTTGTGGAGTAGAATTCTTATTTTTTTTTACTTCAGTTTCACTTTCAGTGACTGGAGTCTTTTTAGTAATTTCATTTTGTGATTGAATTATGCTAGTATTTTCCAGTTCTGATGTTGTTTGTTCATCTGAAGTTTGTAATTGATTTATACTTTCAACACTTTTCACTATATTTTGTGAATTTTTATTTTCTATAACATTTTCTGAATTTGTTTTTTGATAAGTTATGTATGTTGATAATATTGCAATTCCAAATATTAAAATAAAAGCTATAATTAAATATTTTTTCATAATTAGATCATCTCCTTATACTATAATTATAAATTATTTCAAGGAGTAATCCAAAACCCTTTTTTAATATTTATTGCCCATAACTCATTCCTTCAGAAGATTCTATTGCTTGAACGCAAAGTCTTTTATCTTTTTGTCCTGCAACACAAGTAATTAAAGTAATTCTATTATCCTCAGTTTCTTGTAAATAAGACCAATCTTCCTCACTAATTATTTCTTTTGTTGTTACAACATATCTTTTAGTTCCATAATTAGTTTGATAAAAAATCGCACTTCCAATTTTTATTTTCTTTAAATTCTTAAAGAAATCTCCTTGACTACCTGAATTATGAGAAGCTAAACCTACATTTCCCTCATAAATAGAAGTAGAAGGAAAATGTCCTATGGTTTCTGATAATGTAGATAATTCAACACCTTCTCTAATAGGTGCATTATCAAGTAAAATGTCAGGTATAGTAAGAGTACCTATTTCATCATCATAATGAATAATATCTTGTTCTATATTTTCAAGAGGTGTATCATCCAAATCTGAATTATCTCCAATTTGTATGCTTTCAGCATCTTTATTTGCTTTATATACAGGATATTTTACTGCAAAAAAAATAACCCCTATAAGAGTTATAATTGCAATTAATATTATTGCTATTAAAAATTTATTTTCCTTTTTCATAATGCCTCCTATAATCTAACTTCTATACTATATTTTTCACTATCTGTATTTACTAAAGTTTTTATCTTATTTTTACCTTTGATAATAGTTATCATTTTACCTTGTAATTTATTTGTAAGTCTTTTTGAGAATTCTAATTTATATTTATTAGTTACTTCTGACATGGAATATTTTGTCAAGTTTATTGTATTATTGTTTAATATAGTTTTGCCAACTTTCACATATTTGCCATCTCTGTAATTATAAACTGTTACATTTTTAGAAATAAAGAATAAAATAACTAAAATAATTACTGATGTTCCACTAGCTATTGGAATTATATTATTTTCTTTTTTTTCAACAACTTCAGGAGTAACAGTAGGTATTTCTTCTTCAACTTTGTTATATTTTACTGTATATGTGTATGGTGTTGATATCTCCTTTGTTGCTGTTCCTGTGTATTCTGCTGTAACACTATAAGTATTAGGATAATTTACTCTTTGTTTTCCTGCATAGTAACATTTTGCTGTATATAGATCTGCGACTTCATATTCGTCTATCATTTTAGTTGTTTCAACCTCCCACTCAACATTTAATAAGTCTAAGGTTAATCCATCTTTTTCTATTTGCTTAGGTATAAAATCTAGGTCATTTCTTTCTAAGCCAGTATAATTTATAGTTTCTTCTATTAAATCTTCTCTAAAGCCATTGTAGTTTGTTTTAATTTGTATATCTTCAGTATTTAATTTATATTCTCCTATATATCCATCTTTTTCATAATGTATAGTCTTTCCTAATTGATTTATAATACTATTCAAATTATTAGTTTCACTTGTAATTTTCTTTGTTGTAGATATATCAATGGTATCTGTTGTAGTTCCACCTTCAAAAGTGTAACTGTCAAATGTGTACTTTCCCCCAAAGACCTCAATTTCTTTATCTAAATTTTCAATAAAGGTATCTTTTTCATCTTCTTGTACTAAATATGTTTTATAACAATTTAATTTATCATCAGTAACATTAGTATTTTCCTGTGTAACAGCTAAACACTTTGCTGCCATTAACAAAGTACAAAAACTGCATACTGCTAATATTCTTTTTATTAGTTTCATTTTTAACCTCCTAAAATATATTTATTATTCCAAATTTATTTGCAAGATAAGTGGCTCCAATAGAACAAAGTATTATAATACCCAAATAGAATAATATATTAAATATTCTTGATAAAATATCAAATAAAAAAAGTAGTGCTTTTAGAACTGGATTCTGTTCATTAACAACTACTTGTTCATCGTATTTTTCTTTTATTTTTTTCTTTTTCAAATAATCTTTATATAAATTCTTCTTCATTATCTACCTCTTTTCAAAAAACTAAATAAACCTTTCTTTTCAATAACTTCAAGTTTATTAGATTTTTCAGTAATATATTCTTTAAATATTTCGTGGTACATATCTGTATTTATATTGCTATTAAAGGTATCTGTTGTGTATTCAGAAAAATATATATGTTTTATATACTGTTTTAAAATTCTTTTGAATTTAGCTTTTTCTTCATTACTAGAAAAATTAAAAATATAATTTACATCAGGTATTTTTTCTAACAAACTTAAAACTCTAAATGTTTCATCTGTTTCCCAAGCTTTTGTGCCTCCAACTATAATTTTAATTTCTTTTGATAAAAAATTATCTAAAGTATTTTCATTCAAAATTCCATAGTCATAAATATAAAAGTCATATCCATATTGCATAGCATCAATTTTGTTGTCATTACTATATAAGTCTATTCCTTTATATGTATAAAATCCATCTTTTTTTGCCACTCCTTCTAATGTTTCAATATTTTTAATTTCATCTTTATCAGTAGCACAAATATAACAGGCATTCATATTAAGGCTTTTAAAAAACATTGTAATCAGTATTGCTTGTGTAGTAACTCCTATATGTTTTTCAGTTCCTGCAACTGCTATATTAACAAATTGTTTTAGCTTTTTATATTCTTTTTTGATAATGACTTTATTCTTTTTGCCTTCATCAAGTTTTTGCCTGTATCTAACAGCATCCTTGTATTGACATCCTTCATTACTTAAACAATTTCTAAATTGCTCCTTTTGTTCAAAATATGTACTAGCATTTACAAAGTTATAGATTCCTTCATTAAACAATTTAGCAAGTAAACTGTTACCTTCTTGAAAACCTAGAGCTACTATTATTATTTTTATATTATACATACTTTTTATTGCTACAACTGCTTGTACTATTTCATTTTCTGTTTCTTTTGTAGAGGCAATATCTATTATAATTTGCTTATAATTATTTAAGTTTCTAAGTTCTTGAACTGCAAATTTTTTTAAATTATCAACACCTGTTAATACTTGTGGATTTTCAAAGCCGTTTTCTTTACATACCTCATAAATTAATTTTTCATTATCTCTAGTAATTGCTAGGATCAATTTCATCAACTCCTTTTCGTAAAAAAAGAATTACATACTGTAATCCTTTTTTATATTTTAGACAATGCCCCTATTTCTTTTAAAAATTTTTAATATTTTTTCAAATTCTTCTTTTGTTTTTTTATTTCTTACATCTTTAGTGTCTTTTTTTATATTTTCATAACATTCTTGTAAATTTTGTTTTACTTTTTGAAAATCAAGTTGCTCAATTATTTCTTTAAAAATATCCTCATAATTTTTAACTATATATAGCATGAATTCAGATAGATCACCATCTGTAAAATCAATAATATATTTCAAATTAGAAATTCTACTAATAATATTATCTTTAGAAATTTCTACTACTTTTCTAGCCAATATACTATCATACTCGTTTACAGCTTTAAGCATATGTAATGCTTCTTCGAAGCAATCATTATGTCCAAATATATCTACTTTAAGATTATTATTCATACAGTTTTCTACCACCTTAGGATAAACTAATGATATTACAGGGTCTGCAATTTGAATTTCTTCTAAATGTTTGTCCATCCATTCGTAAAAAACTTTTTCTTCCGTACTGCCTATGCTACTTATAAATAATCTTAATTCTCTTGGAGGTTTTTTAAAATATTCTTTACTATTATTATCAATTTTATCAAAATTAATTTTTCGCACTACAGCCTTAGTTATATTCGCATTAATATTGTCAATCCAGAAAAATAGTCTGGCATATCTTTCCATGTCATGTAAATTAGTATCACTCACTTGTCTTGCCAATACTTCAATGTCAATTCCATCTAATATTTCTTTTGCAATTTTTCTATATTTTATTTTAGGTTGTTTTTCCCTGAAAAAAGAATACCCTAAAAATCCCCATATAAACTTATCATCCATACTTTCATATGCTTTTAATGCATCTTTGTTAAAATAGAAGTTTATACATTCTTTAGTTTTATTATATAATCTTATTCCTAATTTCTCATTGTATAAGTTTATTATTGCTAGTATATTTAAAAATTCTTCTAAATACATTTCTTTATAATATTGATTTATTTTTGTACTTAATATATCGATATCAATTTTAGAAATAATATCATTTCCTATCTTCTTGTCTTTAAACGCATAAAGTAATCTGTCTAGCATTTCTGAAATGTGCCAAATTGCTTTGTAATTGCAAGAATTAATATTCTTAATTAATTCTTGTATATTAATATTTTCTTTTAACAATTTAATGTTTAATTTTTCATTAATAAAGAAGTCATTAATAATTCTGCCTAAAGCATAACCTGTATTTTCATCTACTTTTTCTATCCATTTAGCAATTTTTTTAATATACTTTTCTTCATTTATTCTTTTTAAAATATCTTTATTATATCTTTCTAATGTATCTAATATAAATAAAGAATCTCTTATATCTTTTTTACTAGTAACATTGAAATATTTTTCTACAATATCTTTCAATTTATCTTCTTCTATTAAATTTTTTCTGATGTAATCTCCTTTATCCCATGAATCTATACTATCCAATAACCAATATATTCCTTGCAGTGGATATCTAGTATCTTCTAAAATGTCTCTTAAATAACATACTAATATATCTAAATCTTCTTTATCAGAATTATTTATAAAAGAGTTTAAGAATATAATTGCATATCTAATATGAGCACATCTATATTTTCCATATTCTTCGATAATAATTTGACTATCTATTAAATATTTCATATTATTTTCAAACCATTCATTATCTTTTTCCCATACCTCACATTTTTTCATTAATTCTATTTTTGAAATAGCTTTATCTAAATAAATGATTTGTAAAATTGCTAATATAACTAATAATTTATCTGCTTCATTTCTTTCACTTATCCTTTTAAAATCCTCTCTAGCTTTGTTCCATCCTCCTCTTAACACAAAATTAAATAACCATGGTGTAGGAGCTTTTGATGCCCTCTCTATCCTTCTTTCTAATGTTTCACTTCCAAATGAGTCTTTTATCCAATTATCTAATTTTTCAACTATTGGATATATCTCCTTTTTTCTTTTTAAATACTCTTCTGCTAATTTTTTTACAGAATCTTTATTTGATATGTATGTAGTTGTTTCATCATTAAACTTTAAACTATCTGTTACTGTGATTACAATTTCTAAATTGTCATTTACATTACTTATAACTCTATCAATCTGAAAATTATCTATTATTTGTGCATCATCTATTATTATCAATGTTTTTACTGATAAAGATTTGAGTATCTCATATTCTAATATTTTATTATTTAGATATCTATATACATTCCACCCTTTTAAAAAATATCTATAACCAACTTGATAAGCAGTTATTGATTTTCCACAACCTGCTTCACCTGAAATAATACAATATTTTTGCTCCTCTAATTTTTCTTCTATTTTATTAATTGCTGGTAATTCTGGACAACTTTTTACATTATATGGATACAATCTATTACCTACTATTGCATCTCTTAAATCTCTATTAGTTTCAAATTCTAATTTTTCTATATATTTATCAATATTCAATGAGCTAACACTTTTAAATTCACTATCTAAAAAATTTAAAATTTGCATATATTTACTATTATCATATTTATTTGATAACATCCTTATATAGTCTCTATAATCCAAAACATTATCTTTTATACTAAAATTTTTTCCCTTATATATGTAATTACTAATTGATGGATTATATCTTACTAATGTAACTATGTATAATTGAGGATAGACTTTATCCAGTCCTTCATCTATATATTCATTAAATGTATGTTTTATTTTTTTCATTGTTTTTTCTGAGGTTACTTGTATTGCTATCCCGTTTTCTTTATCTGCCAAATCAATAGCTTTTTCATTATTCTTGAAAAAATTTACATTTTCTAATTTTAAATCAAAAGTTATATTTAATAAATCTTTGCAAAAGTTTTCGGAAATTATGTTTATATCATAGAAACTCCAATAATTATTCACTTCTACATCTACTTCTATATCTCTTAAATATTTTTGTATTTTGGATAAATTTTCTTGTCTTGGTAACATTTTATATTCACTCTTTCACTTGGTTATTAATTTACAATATAATATATTTTTAAATTCAAGAATCATCATATTTTATTTTTATATAATATTATTTATAATATAACTTTTTTGACTATTTTTCAAGTTTTTAAACTTCATTCCCCCAACAGTCCCATCCCTCAGCAGTCTGTCTTGCAAATAGTTCAATTCTAGGTAAATCTCCAACAAGTTCTATTATTTTTTCTCTAATTACATCAGGCTTTTTACTGTGTTCTTCAATAGGCTCATATACTATTTGAGAAACTTTACTTGATTTTCTTTTAATAGGTCCTTTAGTTCCAATTAAGCATAATTCTGAATTAGCTCTAGTCCAATGTCCCATACCAAAGAAAAAAGTGTTGCTTTTTTTATTTCTTTTTATCCAATTAAATCCACAAGTTTTATACTTGAATCCCCATTCTTTCATAGTTCTTAAACCTTCTAATAGGCAAGGAAAAGTAACCCATAAAAAAAGAATACAATCACGATCTGAAATTTTTTTGATTGTATCCTTCATTTTTACTATATCCTCTATATTCATTGTAGGATAGTGTTTTTCGGCTGTTCCCATACCATCTCGCCAAGTTTTATACTTCCAAGGTGGATCTGCGTAAATTATTTTATATTTTTTATCAGTTGTATATATATCTGTTACCAATCTAAACCTCCTTTTCTCCATATAAATATTCTCTAGGATTTACAAAATCTCCATTTTGCGACATTCGTATTTCAAAGTGTAAATGTGAGCCTGTGCTATATCCGGGATTTGGATCTCGGTTAGGATCGCCTCCTTGAATTCCTATAATTGTACCTTGTTCAACTTCTTGTCCTTCTACAACATCAATTCTTGCTAAATGAGCATAAAAAGTATAATATGTAGTACCATTTTCAGTTGTATGTTTTATTTCAACACAATTCCCATAACCTTGTTGAACTCCTGCAAATACAATACTTCCTTTTTCAACACTTGTAATATTTGAGCGCCAAACTCCTGCTAAATCAATTCCTGTATGATAGCTTTGTTTTCCTGTAACAGGATGTACTCTAGATCCAAATTCACTTGTAACAGTAGCATTTTGAACAGGCATTGGAAAAGTACCATTATATTCAAGTTCTCCAATTTGAGGAGTAAGAGCATAGGTGTCATGCATTTCAACTAAAGAATAATAGGTATCATCTATTGCTTTTCCATCTTCTCCAAAACCAAAAAAGCTTTTAATTGTATCAATAGTAGATGTAATTGCAAAAATAGGAATTAAGATTATAAATACCATAATAACAATAGCAATAATAATCCCTATTATTAATCTTTGCCTTTTTTCTTCATCTGTTATTTGACTAATTACTGCTTGTGCAATAATTTTAAGTGTATGTGGATCTACTGCCATTAACGACCACCACCTTTACCAAAATACTCAAATTCAATAGGGAAAATATCAAACCTTACAAATATTCTGTTTGAGCCAATGATAAATAATGCTAAACCTCTTTTCTTTTTATATAAAAATTCTGCTTGTGCCTCACTTAGTTTAAATAATTCTGTTGATTCTTCCAAGTTTTGTCCATCTGTTCCCATTAAGATTTTATATGTTGCCATATCTAATATTGCTTGTCCATACATTTTTACAGAACTATCTAGGAAGTCAACAATAGAGTGAGAAATAATTACTAAACTTCCTTCATACTTTCTGCACCTCTTAGCAACATTTCTTAAAAATATTAATGTTTGTGGTACTTCAGGATCTATAAGTAAATAAGCTTCATCACATACAAGCATTGTTTTTTCTTCTTTATCTTTACTCATAATTTCCCAACAATAAGTTAAAATATTAAAATATTGAGCCTTTTTTATTCTATCTGAAGCATTTTGTAAGTTAAAAGTATCAAAGCATACTACTTGTGCCATATCATTTACTGAAGTATATCCATTAAATAAGCCTTTTTCTGCTCCTATACTAATTCCTCTAAACAAACTCTTTAAAGTTGCAAATACCTTTTGTTTATCTTTATCTTTTTCAAAATTAGCCTTTTCTTCAAGCAAATTATATAAGTCTGTCATTATTGGAAATTTATTATTAGGAATTCTTGTTATATCTGTATCCCAAGTTATACCGAATTTTCCATATAGTTCTTCCAATACTTCTTCTAAATAAGCAATTTTAATAGAATTTAATTCAGGATATAATAATTTAAAAAAAGTCCTTAATGTTTGAAAATGAAGTGCCATAGCTCCCATTCCTTTGCCTTCATCTTTATAGCCTAGTTCTTCTTCATCCTCATCGTCTAAAGTAACTTCTTTTATTTGCAAAGGATTTATAATTCCACCTCTACCACTACCAATATCAATCCATTTTTCTCCTAAGTTCTCTGTCATTTCTTTATATTCTCTTTCAGGATCTATTAAAATTACTTTTGTATTTGTCATATACTCATTTAAAATTAAATGTTTAGCAACAGTTGATTTTCCAACACCTGCTGTCCCCATAATTACAAAATTTGAGTTTGTCCTATCTCCACCTCTCTTCCAAGGATCAAGTATTACAATTCCACCTTTTGTATCTCTTGCAAAATAATATTTATTTCCATCATTAAAACCTGAACTAGAAAAAGGAAATCCTCCAATCCAAGAACTTTCCAACATATTTCTATCAGCTATTTCTTTTATAACAGGATCTGTAATTGAAAAAGGCGACATTAACTTAAATGAGTTTTTACTCAAATTAGTTAATAATCGCCCTTTCATTTGCATTGTTGCAAGTTTAGTTGTTACTGCTTTAGACCTTTGTTTTAATTCTTCCATATCTTCAGCAATAACCATTATAGCAATAGTTACATATACAACAGTTTCTCCGTTAAGATCAATTTTTTCAATCAGTTCCCTCGCATCTTCGATTTCTCTTTCTGTTCTTTGCCTTAATATTTCGTCTTTAATGCTATCATACTGAATTTCATTTTGCCTAATACCTTTACTTATATTTTGTATTAATGTATCTTTTTCAGTAGGAGATATATTTATAGAGCAAACTGTATTAGGTATGTTTGCAATGTTTTCAAGCCATCCAACTTTTACTTTTTGAGGATATTTTGTTATTGCATAAACCCTACCTAAATAATCTCCAACTCTGAAATAATTTTTATAATATTCAATTCCACCAATAGGAGTAAGAATATTAAGCAATGTATAATTTTCCATTATTCTTTCGATTTCACTTTTTTTCAAACTCAAACCTCCTTTTTTAACACAAAAAAAGACTATTAATTTTCACATTAATAATCTTTATTTTTTTCACTTATAAATACTATTTTAACTTATCCTATTTATCCAAGATATAAAAAATTTTTTTCTTCTCTAGTAAAAAAATCTTCTTCTAAAAGTTCTAACTGCTTTTTAGGTCTTATGTACTTATTTTTTTTAATTTTATCATTTAATAATATTTCCCATTCATTTTTATAAATATTTCTAACAATAAATATTCCAAACTCTAGTGGCTCTAATATTTTATCAATTGGAATCCTTAAGTTATTATCATTTCCTATATGCAAATGTGATATTGGGTGAATTACTTCCTTATACTCTTTAACATCATAGTCATACCTTATTGAAACATAATTATTTAAGAACATATCTGTATAATCTTGTTCATCTTTCTTAAATATCAAATATGGAGATTTATAAAATGCATATCTCATTTTAATTATGTTATTTTTGTTATCTTTTTCAATAGTAAATTGCATAATCGAATTATCTTTAAGTCTAAAATCATAATCTTTATTTTTCATAGCACAATCGTATATTTCTTTATAATCTCCTTTTTGAGATATTGATAAAAACTCTTTTGAGAATTTTTTTATATCAAATGAATTTTCAGGTATAGAATAATTAATTTCATCCAGCAATTCTATTTCTTTAAGTAATCTTATTAAACTACTTTTTGAACCTCTAATTTTATTTTCTCTTGTTTTCATTCGTATCACCATCTAATTCAATAAGCATTTCTCTTATTTTTTCCAAGTCTTCAGGACGAAATTTTTTTAAGTTTTCATTATTTAATTGTTTTGTTATTTCAGCCTTTATTTTAGCATTTTGTTTATATTTCAACTCACTTTCAATTTTATTTCTAGGCTTATAATCAAATATAAATTTATAATTGTTAGCTTTTACTTTTTCTATCTCTTGTTCTAAGTTTTTATCCTTTATTAATATTCCACTAACTGTTAACCAAACTTTGGCCCTAGTAAATGCAGTAAATATTTTATTTCTCATACTTCTATCATATTTATCATTTTCAAATGCATCTGCACCAACTACATAAACAGCTGCCGATTCATTTCCTTTAGCTTTATATACTGTTGACAATGTTACACAATTTTCTTTTATAAAGCCCCTATAAAAATAATCTGTTGATAAATTATTACTTAATATATTCATTTCCGCTAAACGAACAGAAATTTTTTTAAAATATGTTTTAGCATATCTGTCATCTAATGATATTACCATAATATCTTCTGGCTTTAATCCCTCGTTCTTTATGTCATTTTCTATACTATTGCATACAAAATTTACTTCTTTTTCAAAATCGTCCAAACTTTCTAATTTGAAATTATCTGCCACTCTATGATTTCTTGGACTATTTTCTATGGGTCTTGATATTACCATTTTTTCTCCTTCTATGCAATCTCCTTCTTCAACAACATATCCCATTTCTTCCCAAGATAACTTATCTTCAAAACATTGTATTAATTCATCATTATATATTCCAAATCCCAATGCATGAGCCATTACCAGAATTTCATATGGATTTCTATAACATTTTTCTAGTATTATATCATTAGAAATATCTGGAGTTTTTTGATTTAATTTCACTAAATCAATCCCTCCTTTTCTATATTTATTTTCAAATAGACTAACAGTATCTCTAATGTTTACATCAAATATATTTTGACAAACATCATACGCCCATATAATACTATCATTTTTTACAATTTCTCTACATAGCCAAAAAAATGACTTAGAAAAATCTTGTGCTTCATCTATAATAACATAATCGTACTCTTTATTTATATTTCCATTTAGACGTTTTAATAAATCATTACAAGCAAAGTCAAATTTATTCGTTGCAGATATATCATTAAAATTAATAGGTTGTATTTTATTGTTCCAACATGTATCTGTATATACTCCTGATTGCGTCGCTCCTCCCCATGAATGTCTTATATGAATTCCTTCTTTAAAATCCGGTGGCATACCATTACCTATTTTTTTATAAAATCTTGTTATTAATAGTTCTATATAATCATATAAACTCTTAGTATAAAAAGTATATAATATCTTTTTTTCTGGATATTTATAATGCAAATATGCTGCTTTCATACATAGTAAAATTGTTTTACCACTTCCTGCCAAACCTCTTATTCTTTGTGGGCCTGTTATGTCTGTATATGCTGCTTGACTCTGCCTAGAATCTAGTGTAGCTATTTCTTGTTCTATCTTATTTAATATATCTGCTTTAGTATTCTTTTTCTTTACTTCTCTTTTTTCATGTTTTATTGTTGCGTTTGAATTTTCTATTTCTGCTAATATTGTTTTATATAATTCATCACTCATTTCTTGTTCTTCTATAATTTGAGAAAGTTCTGATATATCATTAATTATATCAATATTTCCAATTTTTCTTTGTTTTGAAGTTATATTATTAAAGAACACAATGGTTCTGAAATTAAATGACAAATCCCTCCCTTTCTTTAAGAGTGGACTATCATTTTGAATAAATCTAGAGTAAAATATTTGGTCAATTCTGTCTGCTAAATTTATCACCATACTTTCTTCATCGTTATTTATAATGCTACTTGCTATGATGTTTATTAAACCATATTTTTTACTCAAAATACATACTGTTGGTGATATTTTTTCTTCGTCTAATCCACCTGTTAAAAGTGGATAATTATAATAAGCTAATACATCAGAATATAAATTATTTTTTTCTAATTGAATGAATATATCTTTTGCTAGTTCATCTTGATAAAATTTCTCATCATAAATTCTTTTTTCCATAAACTTCTCCTTCAATTCATATTCTTTTTCTTATTTTTGTATTCACATTATATCATTTTATATTCAAATTTACAATTATTTCAACATCAAAACTTTATCCTCAATATCCGTATCTTCTCTATGAGCATAGTTCATATTTAAAAAGCTATTACATAATTGTATTAAAGAAGGCTCATCTAGGATTTCAGCTTTTATGCCACATCTTTCAAATTTATTACTTAAATCTATGTACCTTTTTAATAAATTTTTTTCTGAATTGTCATCATATTTTGCATTTATCATTAAAAAAGATTGTCTTTCAACGATTTCTCCATTCAAAGACAATCTTTGTACTTCGTTCAAGTGCGTTTTCAGTAACTTCTTTTGAATTGTATTGTCAGTTGTATTTATAATTTCTGTTAAATATTCCTGTAAAGGTGATATATCAACAGCTCTAGCAATATTAAAATATTTCATTTCTCCTTGTTCTGAAGAAAGTTCAGCAGATAATTCATTTATTAAGTTGTTTTTTTCTCTATCTGTTAGTAATTGTGTATTTATTGAATATATTTTAATTCCTGCAATTACATTTCCATCTCTTGTATAAATATAATTATTTCTAATATCTAATATTCCAACTTCTTCATTGCAAGTTTTTTCTTTTGTTTTTTTACCAAATATTATATTTAATAATTTTCCCAATATATTACCTCCATTTATTAAAGTATTTATATCTATATTGTTTTTGCGTGTTAGCAAAATCTATTAAAAATTTAATTTGCCTAGTAACACATAAATTATTTTCATCTTTAGCAGTTGCTATGATTGTTCCTGTAACTCCTATAAATTCTATTAATACAGGTAATAAAAAACTACCCTTTAATTTGTAAATAATTAAACTAATAGGAAGTAAACAAGCAAAAACAATTATCGTAGGTATAAGTTCTTTTATTCCATATCCCTTAAAAAATTCCATTCTTGTTTTCACATTAGAAGGAATATATAATTTGTAATCATCATTTTCCATCCTTAACCTCCATAATATTTTTTAATTAAGTCTAAAATTACAAATATTAACTCTGCTATAATTCCAAAAACTATGGTATTTTTAATTTTCTTCTTATATGATCCTTGTGCATCTTCATCATAAATCATTTTAGTAAAGCAAAATATTACTCTAAAAACAACTCCAAGTGGAATTATAGCAACTCTTAATAAATCTATTATCTCATCTAATATTTCCATAGTTTACCCTTTCTTTAATGTACTTAACTTTCTCTTAATTTGAGAAGAAAGTTCCATAGTTTTACTTGTAGTAACAATTACACTACTTATTCCTCCTGTTCCACCACCAAGCATAAATTCTTGTAGGAACTTAGGGGTTTTTATCGCCATCATAATCGCTGCGATTCCAAATAACATTTTCACATTCATTATCAGTATTATTGCGATTTTGCATAATATAATTTGTACTAAAACTGTTAAAATACTTTTTATAAGTTTTTCTGAATAAGATTTAAAAACTCCTCCATCAGGATTTACCAAACCAACACAGGCAAGAGGAAATCCTAATTTTAAAACAAACATTTCTAATGCTCTCATTAAAAATTGTATATATAAAACAAACAATAGTATTAAAGCAATTAGTGCTACTATTGCTGTAAAGAGTCCTGCTGTTGCTATATTTGCAATAATAGTAGTAAGTGATATATTATTTGCTAAGTTCATAGCTGTTAATATAGATTCTCCAAATGATTTAGCAATTTGAACTATCCAATCATATAAAACTGAAAAACTAATTGCTACAACTATTGCTCTAATAAAATAAACAATGTAAGTAAGTGGTGGAGTATCAGCTTCTCCATCTGTCCATAAAATATACATATCAAAACCTTTTTTTAAAAACTTTAACACTATTAAGGATATCGCTAAACTTAATATAAGTGCTTTTAATTCAGAAAAATCAACTACTGTACTACCAAAATTTGAGGCAATGTAATTTTCAGAATTAAAGCACATATCAATTAGTCCATTAAATGCAGAATTTATTACATTATCAGCACCACCAATAATACTGGTAATTAAGCCAGTTAAAATTGATTCCAAAATGTACCTCCTTATTTATAATATCCAACAATTAAGTTTATAAGTCCACTAGCAACTATTACACCAACACAACATATAATAGCTATTTTTATTCTTGAATCCCATCTCTTACCGTCCATTTCATCACTTGATGATTTTCTAAGCAAATAATATCCTATTAATAATACTGTAAGTACAGGAGCAAGTATTAAAAGCCAATTTGTTAAATCAGTAATTAAATTTTGTGTACCTGTTGCTATTTTGCTGTCTTGCACAGCTCCAAAACAAGTGCTTGTTGCACAAAAAAGACTTGTTATAACAAGTCCTACTTTTCCTATTCTTCCTAAATACTTTTTTGTTTTTTCTTTTATTTTCCTCATACATAAATTCTCCTTATCTATAAACATTCCATATTCCCCATAGTTTTATATCTTCAATTTCTTTAATAGGTCTTTGACTTTCTCTTTCTAATCTTAATTTTCTGTTATGCTCTTGATTTCCCATACCAAACAATTTGTTAAATTTCCATTTAGAAATATCAGGTAGTTTAGTTATTATAGGAAATAGACCTGTTTGAATTATTAAAACATAAGGTCTTTCAATTCTAAGTATTTCATCTTCTGTAAGTAAATTTCTACTAATTAAATTAACAGATTCAGAATTACTGCCATTTTGATATTTGCTATAACTACTTGATCTACTATAACTAGAAGTAGTATAAGTTCCTAATTTTTTTGAGATTATACTTGCTGTTTCATTTGAGGCAGTTTTCAAATATATCCAAGTCTGACAGTTATCTCTAATATTTTCAGCAATTTCACGACCATATTTATTGTCAAGTTGTGAAAAAGATTGTAAAAACAAATTAAATCTAATTTTTCTACCACCTGCAACAGTAAGCATATTTCCAAAAGCAGGTATGGTAGTAAAATTTCCAAATTCATCTAAAATATAATTAACTCTTATCTTTATCTCTCCACCTCTTTCATCAGCTAATTCTACAAGTGAAACATAGTTCTGATAAACAAAAAGTGAAGCTAAAGGATAATAAGTTGTTTTTTCATCAGGAAGTATAATATAAGTAACAGTTTTCCTTTCTCCTGACTGTTTTAAACTAAAATCACTTTTACTAGTCATTCCATAAATACTTTTACTTGTAAATAATCTAAGTGTAGTTAGTGCTGAAGTGAAAAAAGATCCTCTTGTTTTTTCAGGTGCAATTCTTGCAATATTAAATATTGTACTTGCAGGATGTTCAGGTGGTAAACTTTCAATGTATTTGTTTATAGGCATTTGTTGTCCTACTGTTTTACACATTTCTGATATAAAAGAATATACATTAGTTAAATTCTGATATTCAGGATGTTCTTTATTATTAAATACAACACTTATAATAGCTCCTGCTATTACTGACATTTCGCCATCTCTCCATATTTTTTCCATTTTAGTTTCTTCATTTCCAACTAAACTTTGAGTTATATCCCAAGCATATTCTTCAGCTTTTCTAAAGTCATTTTTATTTACTGCATCTATAACTGGTTGTAAAAAATTATATCTCGTACTTTTAGTTGGATTTTTAAAGTCTAAAGTTATAATTTCATATCCTAAGTTTTCTAAAAACTTTGAGGTATAATGATATATTTCAGCTTTCGGATCTGAAATAATCATACTTTCTCCTGCTAAGCCAAGATTTCCAACTGTTTGTAATACAATACTCCTTGTTTTACCACTCCTTGTAGCTCCAACTACTAAACTATGAATATTATCATCAATATAATAAATATTCTCATTATTTTTATGTTTCTCATAACCTATAACAATTCCACCTGAATTAAATGTAGTATTTATATCATTTAAAGTGTTACATTTAAAAGCTTTTTTAAATTCTTTTTTTGAAAGCCATCTAGCTGTACCATGTTGTCCTTGTCCCATTATTTCAGGTGTTTTTAATTTATCTGTAACACTTACCGTTTCACTTTGAAAAACATTTTTATTTCCAAACCCGAAAAGCATAATAAATACAATTTCAAAAAGCAAATAGACAAGAAAAAATAGTAGTAATATTTTCTTATCAACTACTATTTCAGAAAATTCTATTTTAGCAAGTTTTGTGTGAATTATAGCACTCAAATAAATACTTAGGGGAATATTAAGTATTGATAAAACTGCTATTATAACAAATTTCCTTTTATTCATTTTCTAATTCATCTCCTTGTTCTAAATCATTTTCTACTTGAAATTCAACAGTATATGCTTTTATTTGTTCTTCGGTTAAATCTTTAAAGTCTTGATGTTTCTCGTCATTACCTGTTATTACAAAATTTCCTCTTATATTCAATCCATCAATAGTTCTATTTACTGGAAGTAATTTTTTAAAGGCATCCTCATCATAAACTATAAGAACATCTTTATATTTTATAACCTCAATATTTTCATTACCTACAATTCTTCTTAAAGTATTAAGTCTATTTGGAATTCTTTTTATTTCAGGATTTTTACCATTTTCAACTATAAGAACTAATATATTCTGTTTTTCAATAATTACCACCTCCTAAAATTCCATTTCATCTAATTCTTCTGTGCTATAATGCATTTCTATAACTAATTCCTTTTTAGCACTTTTATTTAAACCAGTTAAGGTAGGTATATCTTCAGCTTGTTTGTTTCTACTTAATTGCTCAATAATATCTGCAAGGCTAGAGTGAATACTTTTATATCTAACTTTTTCTTTACTTACACTTTTAATAAATTTCTTAGATTTTTCTTTAAAATATTGCTCCATATTTTTTCGTAAGTATTTTTCGTTATGAAGTTTTTTATCACTACATTTATAACCTGTTGGAGTAGTGTATATAATGCCAAATTTTTCTTTACTCCAATTTACTTTATAGCCTAATTCGTTCATTTTTCTAAAGAATTCATACTTGTTTTTAGATTTTTCCATTACAGAATCTATATCATTTATAAGTAACTGTTTCCAACTAATGCCTTTTAATCTTGCTTGATATTCATTTATTTTAATATCCGACACTTTTGATTTATTTTCTGTAACAGTAAGTCCATATTCTTTACAAATTTGATTTGAAAATTCTTTTATTTTTTGTAGATCTTGTTTACTTTGGTGGAATTTCAAACCTGTTTTATAATTCACAGTATTTAAAACAATATGATTATGTATGTGTTCTCTATCTATATGTGTAGCAATAACAACTTGAAAGTCTTTAAAGTATTCCGCCATCCTTATTCCTATTTCGTGAGCTTGTTCATAAGTTAATTTATCAGTCGGAGAGAAGGATTGCACAAAGTGTATTTTTTCTCTACCTGTTAGCTTATTACACATTTTCTTAACTGTCATCATTTCTTCATAAGCTATTTCTGATATGCAATCTTTACCTGAAATTAGTTTTTTATCTGTTTTTTCTTCTTTGCATATATAATTTAAAGTCTTTTTTAAACTGACTTTGTTGTTAATAAATTTAATGATTGCCATAACTTTTGTAACTCCTTTTTTATATTTTCTAAATCAACACAAGTAATTATTCTGCTATTAGCTAATCTTGTTAATTGATTAATATTATTTCCTATTCTTCTAAGTTCTGTTATCATTTCAGGTAATTCATTTATAACTATAATTTCTTTACCAATAGAACTTTTGATTATATATTCAGAAATACTTTTATTAGCTTGTTTGCTTTTTGTTGTTATAATCATCTTTTCTTCAGGAGTTACCCTTATTTCTATTCTGTCTGTTTTTCTCAATATTTCTCCTTCCTTGTGTCAATAAAACTTATGTGGTGTAACCACTTGATCAAAAAAAGTTACTTTTTGCTCCCTTTGTCAGTACAAAGGGGAATCTTGCTATATATCGCTGTCGCTCTTAAAGTAGTCATCTAATAATTTTTTAACCAAAATACTAAACTCTTTATCTGAATTAAATTTGTCTTTGTATTCTTTAAATACTTGTTTATTCAACTTTCCTGTAAATTTGTCTACTTTGTTTTTGTCATTTTTTAATAGTTTTAGTAACTCTGTATAAGTAATGTTATTTTTATTTGCTCTTATCTTCTGAGATTGCACAAGTGATAATTTTGTTTGTTCATCTTCTATTACTTGATTTACTATTTCTTGTTCTTCTTTAGATAAATAAGAAAGTTCAACTCCTGCTCTCATAGGTAAATTTTCATTTATTATTTTTTCTTGTAATGACTTAATAAGTTCTGTAAGCCTTATATATCTATAAATTTGAGTTTTACCATTTTCAGTTCCCATTGGGGAATTATCTGTATAATCGTTGATATTAGTTATATTAGGATTATTTTTTAATATTTCCATTTTCATTTTATAAGCATAACCTTTTTCAATAGGATTAATTTTATCTCTATTACAAAGGTTAGTATCTATCATAATTAAAGTTGCTTTATCATCATCACAATCCACAATTTGAGCAGGAATAGTGGATAAGTTAAGTTCTTTTGAACATTCTACTCTGTTATGCCCTGAAATAATTTCATATTTTTCATTATCTACTTTCCTTACAATAATAGGCACTAAAACCCCATTTTCTTTAATACTTTCTAAAACTTCTTGTTTTTTAATTTCATCGTACATAGAAAAAGGTTGCCTTTTTCTAAAAGCAACCAATTTACTTAATTCAATATTTATAATATTATTAGTGTTTTCTACTTTTTTCTCTTCTATCTTTTTTGTGATTTCAGGTGTTTTATCTACCACAAATTTTTTTCTTGCATCTTCTATACCCAAAATAACTCCTCCTATTCAAATTCTATATCAGATTCTATAGAATTATGTTTTACATATAAATCTTGTACTTCTTCATAATGCAAACTTTCTAATTCTTTATCTGTTATAAATTTTTTATTACTCAAAATATCTTTATTAGTAACTAAAGATCCTATATTATTTACCAATACTCCTTTTTCAATAGTATATCCATCATCAATATCTGAATTTCTTATATCATAATAAAATAATTCAGGATTTCTCTCTTCTGGAGGAGGAATCTTGTCAATCCATTGTATTTTTAAATCTTTCATCTCACATCTCCATTTCTTCTTCATTTTCTAACTCTTTATTAAATTGTTCTATTTTGTTTACTGCCTCAAATATATCTGTTTTTGAATTGATATGTAAATATGGAATATCTGTTTTTAAATTATTATAAATTGTAAAAGATCCATTTTCAGGATCTAAAATAACTGCATAAAAAGAAATATCTTTATTTTTTAAATCTTTACTTGTTTCATTCCATACAATTACATCATCATTTGAAATATTATTTTTAGAAAAATAGATCATTTCTTCTAACTTTTTTAAAAATGTAGGATTTCTAAATATATTTTCTTCAGGAAGTTCAGAATAATTATTCACAATATACTCGTATAGATAAACTTCATCAGAAAAAGCTTGTAGCATATCTAAGTTTTTACATTTAATAAATAATCGTATATTCAAATTAAACCTCCTTAAAAATGTCATTCTTTTTCTAAACATTCAATCAACAAATTTACTGCATCTTTAAAGCCTTGCTTATAATATTTATCCAAAGTCGCACTTTCTATTTTTAAATTATCTTCTAAAGTTAATTCTAATAAATTATTAATTTTTGTTCTTAGTCTCTTGTTGTATATTTTATTAATGAGATTTCTAAGTTTTTCTTCATTACCTGTTTTTTTTACGGTATAATATACCTCTTTCTCGTATTGACTTCTTTCAGCAAGTTTACTTTGTTCTCTATCTAAATAAATTGATTCTAATATTGTTTCTTTCAACATAAAATTTCCTCCTTGCATAAATTATACAAGGATATCTATTCCAATCCAAAACCTTTTTTAAAATTCCATATCATCTGTTTCTTCAATTTCTTCTAAAATAATAGTTCTATCTTCCAAATCTTTTTTTATATCTTCAATTTTATTTTCTTCAACGGACTTAAAACCTGAATTTTCAAAATCATCTCCAACTATAAAACAGTTTCCTGCAATATAGTCATAATCAAATTGTAAATTTGGCTTTAAATTTGCTATTTTACCTTCTTCATTACATATAAGAAGTAAATCTTCTTTATATGGTACAACTTCAATTAGTCCACCTACTAATTTTTGTTTTGCTTCTAAAGTATCATCAATTTCCATTACAATAGGTTCTTTACCAACTTCTTTATATACAATTTTTAATTTTTTTATATCTTCTAAATTATATTTTTCTTTTAATTCCTCTAAGGTATATCTTCTTAAATCAACATCGCAATCTCCAAAGTCAATATAACCTTCATCAAGAATTGTTATATCTCCATTTTCCCAACTTCTACCATATCCTTCAAAATCAAAAAAATCCTCTATTTGCATTTTTTGTAATGTAGCTAATAAACCTGTTATTTCAGCCATTTCATACCCCATTTTTTCTTCAGAGGACATAAATAAATTATCATTAGAAAATCTATAATAAGCAATATTATCTTCTTGTTCCATTAAATTTGCCAATTCTTCTATTGTCATTTCACCCTGACTATCAACATAAGCATTTATTGCATCCATATCATTAACATTTTCGGCTATTGTTGCTAATAGATTCAAATTATCAAGATTTTCATATTCTGATATTTGTATTGGTAAATCAGTTTCATAGTCGTTTATCATATATTCTTCATAACATACACCATTCTCAGCAAGTGACCTTTCAACTTCTTCTTGTGTCAACTGGAGTCCAACTTTTTCTCGTAAAAAAGTATCTAACTCTTTTTTAGAAACAGGTAATTCAAGCCATTCTCCAACAAGTTCGCCTTCGTTGTATTTTCCTAAGTTTCCAATCCAAACATTTAGCATATAAGCTCCTTCCCATAAAAAAAGAGCTAGTGTAATGACTAACTCAATTTCTATATTTTTTGTAAAATTTCTTTCATTAGAACTTCATCAACTAAACCATCAATCATTTGTTGATATTTAGCAAGTATAGATATTTCATGTGTATCAGGTACTTGATGTTCCCTCTTTATTTTCTCTTCAACTTGTTTTTTTAGCTCTAATATATACTTTTCTCTTTGTAATATCTTAATATCTAATTCTCCTTTAAGTTCTAACTCTTTTTTTCTATACGGATAATTTTTTTCCATATTTTCTAAAATCATCGTCCCATACTTTCCAAAAATCATTCTAACTACCCTCTTTCTATAATAAATTTTACAATACACCATAAGTAAATACAAAACCCAAAACAAAAAAGAGGTGCAAAGAGTATTTTTTACTCTCTGCATCTCTTATAATTGTTTTATTATATATATTATACTACTTATTTTTCTAGTTTCAAGATAGTATTTTTTTTGTACTGTTTTTTGTGTGTACTATTTTTACTAGCATTTTTGTTTAACTTTTACTGTTCTTTTAATACTATTAAATTGCTATACTTAGTATCTGTATCAATAATTGCATAAAATATATCTTTATTACCTCTTTCCGTTTGACCTGTTTGTATGCAAATTGTACCATTTAATTCATTTTTCCATATTCCTGTAACTTTATAAGATTCGTGAATGTGCCCGTGTAAAGACATATAAGCATTACTTTTTGTTAAGAAGTCTGTTATTGCTTTTGAGCCTACTTGTCGTTTATCTATACATACATCTAATCCTACTCCAAATGGTGGATTATGAAATACATAAATAGCCTTTTTCCCTTCTGTTACTTTAGGTAACTGTTTTAATACATTTTCCATTTTTTCTATATTTTCCCTATATTCTTTCCATTCCTCTACTGATAACATATTTCTACATTTTTCGACATATATTATTTTTGATAACTGAAAAGGAATTTCTAATTTTTCTTCGGTTACCACTCTATCTTTGCAACCAAAAGGATGGTCTAATACTTTAGATAATCCTATAAAAGAAATATCTTCTAAATCTACTTTTTTATTATCTATATTAAATACATTATCAAATTTACTACATTCATTTTCAAATGTTTCATCTAATTGTTCTAAATCATCATTTCCTAATATACAGATACATTTAATATTATTTTCTTTCAATTTAGTAAAATACTTATCAAAAAATTTTTCTATAAATATTTTTTGTTCATTGTATCTATCACTACAGTTTTTAGGCAATAAATCTCCTCCAAATACTAAATATTTAATTTTTTGTTTTATTGCCTCTGCTAATAATTTTTCGTATTTATATTCATCTCCGTGAATATCACAAGCATATATAAATTTCATAACTTCCTCCTTCTATATATTTAACATATTCATTGATTCAAAGTAAATATATGCTTCTTTAAATCCTAATTTAAAAGATTTTTTTAACTCAATAATATTAATTTCTCTTTCTAAAGATAGAATTTCATTTAATGCTTTTTCATCTGTATAACTCAAATCAACATCTTCTCTATCTTCTAATAAAATTACCAAATTAGGATATTTATTTTTGATTTTTTTAATTTCATCTTCTAATCTTTTATATTCTCCTTTTTTTATAACATTTTCAACTATATGTTTATCAAAATATTCATAAAAATCAGTAGAATATTTATTAAAAAAACCTTCGTATAACTCCTCCATTTTTTCTCCCTCCTTATCATTTTACAATTATATAAAATGATAAAAGACAATCCCAAACCTTTTTTATAAAAAAACACTATAAAATTATATTTGTATAATTTATAGTGTTTTTTCATATTCTACTTAAATCTATTATAATTATTTAAACTTACTTCTTTTGCTTCTTCAACAATATCTTCATTATCATCGTCAAAAATATTCATACTTAAATAAATCAAACCATTCTCTACAATAATATATCTACTATTTTTAAATATTTTTAAAGCAATTTCTCTTGAAAACCCCATTTTTTGTAACTCAATTATTTCTTTTTTATTAGTACCATATGACAAAAAATCATACCAATCATTTTCAATCTTATCGATTCCTTTTCTTTTTTTATATAATTCTGAAAATTTTGAAAAATAATTTTCTATTTTAAATTTTATTATTTTTTCAATTGTATCCAAAGTTTGATTAATAATTATATTAATTTGCTCAACACTTCCTTCATATTTTTGTTTTTCTCCATAACTATATACTACTCCAGACTTCTTTGCATATTCTATCGAATTTTTTATAATTTGACTTATATATGCTCCATTTATCCATTGATTTAATATAGTTGCATAATAATTTAAAATATTTTCATTCCCCAGTTCATTTTTAGGTTCATATTTTCCCCACCTAAACTGCTTGTATAACTGTTTTAGGAAATCCAAAATCGTTTTATAATTAATCTGTTCCGGATAAGCTAATTCTTTATCAATCTCACTTTCAACTGTTTTTACCTGATCTAATGTTACTACCATATCTTGTGGTATTTTTTCTTTTTTAAAATTATTAATGATTTTTTCTTTTGTTCGCTTATCTATATTATTTTCAAATTCCTTATATATATTGCTTTTTCTATTATTTAAAAGATCATCTATTAATACATTCATTACATATCTTGAAAATTCATATTCCGTATTATTACATATTTTACCACACTTTTTATTTAATTCAGTTGATCCTTTTTTTAATGTTTCTATTATATCTTTTTTTCTTTCCTCTGTTAATACTGTCTTTATAGATAATTCCTTGTTACTAATTTCTGAATTTATCATTTTTGTACATTCTGTTACTGTACCTTGACCATCTTTAGGAATTATAAATACATTTCCACTTAAATTATATTTAATTCTTCCAACTCTGCCTATCAAGTTCTTAAAATCTATATCACTCTTTAATATTTTAGATTTTTTCTTTACAGGAATAAATAAATTATCTGCTGGTAAATTAATTCCCTCTAATAATGTACTTGTACAAAATATGGTATCAATTTCTTTATCTCTATATAATCCTTCTATTTTTTTCCTTATAGAATTTGGCACATACCCTACATGGTAAGCAATCCCTTTGTCTAATAAATTAATCAAATAATAATTTTCATGAATTTCATTCTTTATATATTTTTTAACTTTTTCAATCTTTAAGTTCTTATTCCACTCAGATTTATTGTTTACTGTTTCAGCATAGTTTTTGGCAAGTTCTATTGCTTCTTGGGGATTTTCACAGAAAACTAAATTTTTTTGACCTTTACCTAATATATTCAATATATTGTTTAAATTGTATGTTTCAAGCTTATTATAATTAATTTCTATAAATGAATTAGTTAAATCGTTATAAATAATAATATTCTTTCCATTATAATCAATTATATATTTTTGCTGATTTACTGGTGAAAATTCAAAAACTTTATATGTTTTAGATAAAGTTGCTGGTAATAATTTTAAAAATTCATCTGGATTAGCGATTAACGGAGCTGAGAAAAAGATTTTTGGTATATTAGAATAACTGTTTAATATATCTAATATTTTATAAAAATATACACTCCTTGAATCTTCATAAAAAAGCTTGTGTGCTTCATCAATAAAAACATATTCTATATCAATGCTTTTATTAAGTAAATGGCTTAAAAATCTTTCCTGTGTATAAACCATAATATAATTATATTTTTGATCGTCTTGCATTTCATTGTGTGTATTTATAATTTTATATTTTTTTTCTTTTAACTCCTCCCCTAATTCTGTAATTAATTCACTAGTTATTTCACTTATCAAAGCCTTTGTTGGTACAACTATTACAAAATTACTATTTTCATTTTTATTCTTTATCTTTTGTTGAATAAAAGTTTTTATTACAAATGTCTTTCCCATTGATGTTGGTCCTGAATAACTGAAATATTTTTCGTTTTCCAGTTTTCTATATATCTCCTTTTGATCTCTAATAAAATACTTATCTTCTTTATTTTCATCTATTTTAAAACTTTGTTTTTCTATATATTGATAAATAAATTCTCTAATATCACCATCATAATAATTATTATCATCTATATTTCTATAATTATTAATGTTGTTTAATACAGACACAAAAGTTGCTTTAACATTTACATTATTAGGATATAATTTATTTAACAATATAACAATATTTTGAGCAATATTTTTATGAAATTGCTCTTTGGTTGAATTCGTAGATTTTGAAAGTAAATCCGCAAATTTAAGTAAATCATTACAATTTAATTCTTCTATTTCGATTTCTTTTTCGATCTTAAATTGGACACTAGCATATTTTTTTAATAAATTAGTATACAATGTTAGTAAATATGGATTTTTCTCTAAATCTCTAAATATATATTCTCCTAATTTCATTATACCTCCTGTATTTACATTGTAATATTCTTTAAAATTTCTACTCTATCTTTTTTTGCATCTTTAAACGGCATTACATAAACATAAAACGAATAATTTTTAAGGTCTTTATGTTCCTTAATTTTATTTTTTATGTTTTTACATATATTTTTTATATCTTTTTGTATTCTTTCCTCTATAATTTTTTGCCCCTTTCTATTGTCCACCTCATCTAATCTTAAATCTTTATTTAAACCATAACCAATGAATATTCCAAAAGCTTTTTGCATATCTATATCATCATCTTCTGTTGAGGGCACTAATAGTCTCTTTATTTTTTCTGCTTGCTCTTCACTAAAAGTTTCCTTGAATATCTCTCTATCAACTAATTCTCTTTCAAAATTTTCTTTCTGTAAATGAGTTAATATAGATTCAAATGCATCTGATATAGATTTGGCTGAAGTGGCTTCTATTTTTGCCTCTCCAATAATATATTCAAAATGCTTTTTTTTTTTTTCATCTTCATACTCATATAGATAAATTCCATCTGCACCTTTAATATAATCTTCAGAATTTGTTTTCAACTCCATTTTGCTTAAAAGCTTATAAGCTTTTAAATTAGATTCTAAAAAAATATATAAAAGTAATTCTCCTAGTTCTCCACCATTTCCACAATCTTTTTTATTGTTCAACTTTCTAAACTCCATCATTGCCTTTCTAGTTAAATTCGGAATTTTTTTAGTATCGTATGCTTCTTTATTTACTCTTCTAGAAAAAACATAATTTGTTATATTACTTAAAAGTAGTTCTTGCAAATTAGAATACTCAAATTTATTATTCATTATTTTAGTATAGTACATCTTTAATAAATTATTATTAGGCAATTCCAGTTTTTCATCATGTTTTAATTCTTTAAAAACTTTTGAAAATTCTTCATCGTTACATGTTTTATTTAACATCTTTATCTCCATCCAAATATTATTCTCTGTTAAATTATATCATATATCGGTATTTTTCTCAAATATTCGATTTTTTGATGTTTAATTTATATTTTTTGATATCAAATTATTAAAACTTGCCAATAATCCAATTTCAAAATAAATATCATTTATATATGTTCTAACCGTTGTTTTTGAAATATATAATTCATCTGCAATAATATCTTCAGGAATATTACCAAAAAATTTGTACTCAATAACTTTTAGTTTTGTTTTATCACATTTTCTAAATTCTTGAAGAACATTATCAATTAACTCTCTCCATTGCTTATATTCTTTTATTTTATTATCTATACTAATATTTTTTATTACTTGTGTTTCTACTCCTCTATTTATTTTATTTTTACTTTTAATCGAAGAATTAATATCTCTTCCTTCTGTTGTATCTTTTTCAAGTTCCAGTTCATTTATTAATCTATCATATATTGGATATTCATATAATTTTTTTCTAACTATCTTTTTTACTTTTTTTGTTACCAACTTTGTACCTCCTAAAACAAAAAAATCACAACTTTTAGTTGTGTTACATATCTAAATCCATTTCATCATCTTCTTCAGCTTCATTAGAAGATTTAGATGGAATATTCTCATATAAACTATCAAAAAATTCTTTTGGATAGTTTCTTTGTTCAAAATTAGTGCTTACTTTTTTAGTATTATTTTTCTTTCTTGTTTCTCTTTGCTCTATTTCCTCAACTCTTAATATTACCCATCTTTTAATTGTTGCAAAATCACTTTTATATTCTATACCCTTAGATTTTTTATATAAAGAAAGTTCTTCAATACATTTATTTGCCTTTGCTTCTCCATAATTTTCTACTAATTCTTTATATTCATAATCATATAAATATACATTATCTAAAAATTTTTCTTTGCTGACTGTGTGTGTATTTATATTATTATAGTTTATATTATTATCTTCTATTTTTTCATCACTACCCTGTTGATTATTTAATAGATAGGGGTAGTGATTTTTTGATAGATAGGGTATGTCGTTAGGATATATTTTTCTTTGAATAATCTCTTGTTGCTCATTTCTAATTATATCTATTACTAAATAATTATACCTTCTTAAATTTGCAATCCATCTTGAAACTGTTTTATGATCCACTCCTAACTTTTCTCCTAGATATTTATTACTTGCATAGCAATATCCTTCTTTATTAGAAAGTGCTGTTATAAGTGCATAAAGCAATTTTTCATTAGGTTTCAATTCATTATTAAATAATACTGTTGCAGGAATTACAGCAAAATAACCTATTCTATTTATTTCATTCTGTATTCCCACTTCTCCTATCACTTTCCTTTCCTGCTATTATACAAGCATATAATAATAAGCTTAAATTTGCTCCTATTAATAATCCTATAATTAATCCTATCCAGAACATAATTTATTCCTCCATATTCAATTCAAAATTGCCTTTATTTTCATTTTTATATATAAAGGTTAATAACTTTATTCTTAATCTTTTTAATTGTTCAAAATTGATTTTAAGAATTTTCATAATTTCTTTATCATCTTTTTCTAAAAGATATTTTAATTTTAGGTATTTGTAATAAATAGATTTATTCTCATATAAAAAAGCAAGTATCTTTTTTATAAATACTTGCCATTCCTTATATTCTTTAATTAATTTATCTTCTATTAGTTTTATTACTTGATCTTCTGTTGTATTTCCTATTCCTTTTAATGATTTTATCCAACTTCTACTTGAAACATTTATTGAATCTATTATTTGCATTTCTCTTTCTTTAATTAAAATATTTATTCTATTGTAGTTATATAAATAAAATTCTATCTTTTTACATTCTTGTCTTGTCATCTGCCAATCCTCCTTGAAATAATTTTTCTAATTCAAGGACTAAATATTGTGCATCTATTTCATAAAAATTATTTTCTGCAAAATCCAAAATTGAATTTATAATATATTCATTACTATATTTTTCGATATTTTTTATTATCTTTTCTATATCATTTTTGTTATAGGTAAGTAATGAAATACAAATATTATTTAATTTTTCTTTAGCATTAAATATAGCAATTTCTATTTCTTCTAATAATTCTTCAAATAACTCTAATGTATTATTTAGTTCTTCTTTTTCTGTATAATTATTTGTTGATAATCTTAGCCATTCTATAAAATAAAAATCTTCTATAAATTCATCATATTCCTCTACTATTTTTTCTATTTTATATTGTAAAATATTTAATCTTGCAATTTTATTTATCTCATTAATTAAACTATTAAATTTTTCTTTTTCCATAAAAACCTCCAAAAAAATAACTTCAGCGATTGCTGAAGCCCTTGATTTTTCAATATTAAATTACATTATTTTATACCCTTTATTTACCCTTTATGAAATAAATTTTAATGCTTTTTAACGGTTTTTAATGGTCTTAAATGGATTTTTCCAAGTAATAAAAAATCCTCTGTAAATTGCTTTAACAGAGGCATTTCAGTGGTTACGGGGGTAAGACTCGAACTTACGACCTTCGGGTTATGAGAACTAGCGGTCAAATCCCGTTATTTCCATAGAATATTAAAAAGTGCTATTCTGTAAGGTTTCAGAACAACACTCTTTTTATTATTTCTCTTTATTTCCTTTGTTTTTCGTTTTGGTTGTGGTCAAAAAAGTGGTCAAATTATGGTAATCGTCTGGTGAGACTTCATCTATATCGTTAGCTTTCTTTTTATCTAAAAAACTAATCGGCCTATATTTTTTGCCTTTTATTTCAATATAACCATTTTCATTTCCTTCATAAATGACTGCTCTACTTATTTCATCGGATGTGTCATCAAAAACATATTCAATAACATACATTCCATGTTTTAAATATATCTTTGCTGATTCGTCCCATAAAAATGAATTTGCTTCTCCTAAATCAGGACAATATACATCAATAAGTTCAAATTCTCTATTATTAATTAATACACTTGTTGATTCACCTTCTAAATTAAAGCTAGGGTCTTTTGTAATTGTTTTTAAACACTCTATTAATGATATATGCTCTCCAACTCTTGGGTAATCTGCTTCGGCAAAATTTTTTATTCTTCTTCTTAGTTCTTCATTCATATTATTTCCTCGCTTTCTAAACTATGGCTTCACTAATTATATTACCGCAATCTTTACACATTATATCTGGATCTTGCTCATCTGCACTTTCATTTAATAATGTTCCTGTTAAATGTATACCTCCACATATTGGGCATACTGCTAATTTATATCCGATAGGAAGTGGTACACATCTACTAAATTTTATAGAATTATGTTTTTTCATTTTTTTACCTCCTCGATTTATCTTAATTATATTATAAATCGATTCAAATGTTATGTAAAATACAAAAAAATTATAGAGTTATAACCTTTGGTTATAACTCTATTTTCTTATTTGTTTTCTCTTATAAATTTTACTAATTGATTTAATTCTTTAAACTTATTTTTTTTATTTATATATATACCATATTCTATCGGTGGAATTTTAAATTCTGTTGTCAACTCTGATATTTCTTTATTATTCAATTCTTTTTCTATATATTCCTTACTTATAAGTCCTATAATTTCATTATCATCCTCAATAATATCCAACATGGCATTATATGTAATATATTTTGCATTTACTAATTTGTCTTCTTCAATTTCTAGTGCTTTGAGAAAATTATTGGTTGTTGCAGACCCTTTTCTAGGCAAACATATTTGCATACCTATGATATCTTCAATTCCAATTTGCTTGCCTAATAATTTTGAATCATTATTAACTACTAAAATATCTTGAATTTCTCCAACCTTTATAAATTCTATTTTATTATGATTATAGTTATCTGTTTTTTTTGAAATAATAATATCAAGTTTTTCATTTTCTAGTTTAGCTATCATATCAGATAAATCTGGAGCTAACATATTTATTAAATCTGTATCAGATATATTAATTGTAATATTCTCATTAATATTAGAAAATTTAGTTAATATTTTACTAAACATTTTGTACATACTTACATGTACTCCTAAATTTATATTTCTGTTTTTTCCATATTTAACAAAAATACTATTTAGCGTTTCTACCGCTTCTTTTGCTTCTTCATATATTTTTTGACCATCAGAAGTTAATTCTATTCCATGATTAGTTCTATTAAATAATCTTAATTCAAGAGCATTTTCTAAATTTTTAATGTGTTTTGTAACAGCTGGCTGAGAAATATTTAATTTTTCACTTGCCTTTGTTATATTTTTCTCGTTTGCAACAATTGTAAATATTCTATATAATTCTAAGTCTACCATATTTAAATCTCTCTTTCTACTTGTTTTTGGTCTAATAAATATTCTTCTCCTACTTTCATTGTTGTTGCTCTATATGGCATACGTTTCTCAAATTCCTGACAAACTTCATCTGATGTACAATGTGCTAAATAAACTCCTTGTACATTATTATTTTGCATATATGATATTGTTTCTAAAGTACTTTCATCCACATTCTTTAAGTGAAAACCTCCTATAACTGCCAGTATATTTCTTTCACCTGTTATTTTTTTTGCAAATTCAACCGTATTGCATATTCCACTATGTGCACAACCTGATATTACAATTAAACCTTTTGAAGTCTTTATTGCAATCCCTGTGTCATCTATTGCTGCATCATCAGTACCATCTTCTTTTGTCATTGGAAAACTCTTTGTTTCAAAATCAGTTTTTCTTTCTATTTGACCTAAAAAGAAAATATTTTCTGTTATTTTATATGGTTCTGTAGTTTGTATTAAATCAAACTTTTCTGATAATTCTTCTACCTTTTGATTTAATCCTCCATAATTTCCTGTTCTTTTACTTACTCTATAACAATCGCATCCCGGACAGCATATTAAAGGAATCTTTTTATCTATATGTTTTAAACCATTTCCATGGTCATAATGTCCATGACTTAATACGATTGTATCTAGATCATCTAAATTTACACCTAATTTTTTAGCATTTTTCTTAAATATATCAGTTTGTCCTGCATCTAACAAAATTTTATATCCATCAACTTCAATATATAATGAAAGTCCATGTTCATTTTCTAATTGTGGATTATTTTTTCTATTATCATTTAAAACAACTATTCTAACCATATATTCCTCCTAAAACATATATTACAATTTTAACATATTTTTCTATTTTTGTATATGTTTTAAACCAAAACGCTTTTATTTATAACAGATTTTTCTTAATTATTATGTTATATAATTTAAGTTCTTTTGTCCATTTAAATAGATGAATTTTTCAATTTAGACTTCAAATTTGCCTTCTAGATTACTTTAATAAGTGAGAAAATTATTTTTCATATATCATACTCCCACAAACTCAATTTCCCTTTTGCCTCTATCGGTTCATCAAATATTTCTACATTCTCCAGCTGCCATGCAAATTTTTCAATAAATGTGCTTTTAGCATAAACATCTTTATTCTCTTTTAAACATTTTCCTTTGAAATCATCATCACATTTTATGCAATGTACTAATGTTACTTTTCCTAATATTTTTCCACTTGGCATATCTTTTGGAATATATTTTGCTAATCTTTTCATTGCTTCTTTATCTATTCCTTTTCCTGCATGTATTAATAAATCTCCTCTATATTTAGTTTGCCAACTTCTAAATTCAAATCTTTTATCTCCTTGCATTATTAGTGTTGCCCAAGGTTGTTTTATTGTTAATACTTTCAAATCTTTCTCTCCTTAAGTATTTCTTTAAATAATTCTCTAGTATTATCATATGTAATTGTTTCAATTGCCTCATCAAAATCTAACCATTTTATATCATTCACTTCACATTCCTGTGCTTTTATCTCTCCACCTATACATTTGGCAATAAATAATACTACTTGTTTTAGTTTTCCTTTATCTGTTACATATTCCATTGTATATCTTTTATTAGCATCAATTTCTACGTCTAAATTTGTTTCTTCTTTTACTTCTCTAATTGCAGTTTCAATCTCTGTTTCATTTTTTTCCACATGTCCTTTTGGGAATCCCCAATGTCCTTTTGTTTGCTTAATTAATAGTACTTTATTGTCCTTTATTATAATGCATCCACAAGATTTTTCTCTTTCTTTATTAGTACTTTTACTTATTATCTTATCTAATTCTATTTCTGCTTTTTTCACAAAATAATTATCTGTATAAACTGGTATCCCTATTTTATTAACTTTTTGAATTAATTTTTCTACAGTATCTAATTCCTTGTTTTCTTCTGTTTCTATTTCTATTAAATTATCTCCATTTTTTATATCTTTAATTGCTAATTGAAATCCATCTTTTTCGTATACTACATCATCTTCTTTTATATTCATAATTTCTTTGTACCCTATTGCTTTTAATAATTTCTTAGCATCCTCTATTTCTAGAATATTACAATTAACAGATTTTTGATTTAATATATTACCAGACTCATCAAAGTTCTTGATTTTAAATGTTATTAGTTTTGTTCTTCTATTTGACATTTTTCCTATAATATCTCTTACCAATACTGCTTTAGATAGAATATCTCTTGTATTAACCTTGCCTAACTCCTCTTCTTCAGGTACGAAATATGTATCATCCATTGAGAATTTATCTATTATTTTGAAGCCTTTTTCCTCTACTATATTATAGAACTCATCTAATTCACATTTAATTTTTAGTGTTATTTCATTACTATGTTTTAAACTCATCTTATTCTCCCTTCTATTTTTTCTTTGCTATTACATTGAATATATGCCAATGCTTCATTTTGCCTAAACCAGTAGCTCCATCTTTTTCAACTTCTTTAAATTCTATAATCTCAAAATCTTTAAATAATTCTATTACCTGCTCTTTTGTTAGAAAAGTCATTTCTTCTTTTGTACTTTTCCATTCGTCATTAATTCCAAAGAAATTACCAACAAAATATCCATCTTTTAAAATACTATTATTTATCTTATTCCATAATTCTTTAAAATTATTTTTATTGCAAAATGGGAGACAATAATTAGCTACGATTAAATTATTTTTTTCTAATTCAAGACTTTCAAAATTTTGTTTTTGAAATCTAAATTTTTCTAACTCTTCATTATTTAATCTTTTAGCAATTCTTTCTTCAACACTTTCTCTATCAATTGCAAGTACATTCCAATTATTTTTTATTAAATATACTGTATCGTTTCCAGCACCACAACCTAGTTCAATTGCTTTACCTGGATTATATTTTACTTTTTCAATCAAGTATTGCACATTTTTTCTAGGCTTTTCTGATTCTGTGTTATTGTAATATTTTTCTATATTTTTCATTAAATTCACCTTTATTTTAAATCATTATTTATTTTATGTATTGGAAATTTATTTTCTTTTAAGACATCTTTTATTGCTTTTGGTAACAATGGATATTCTTCTATTTTATCTAAATCTATCCATTCATATTGTAAATAATCTTTTCCTTCAACATTTTTCATTATATATTCTATTTTTTTATCTTCTTCATTTGTAAATTCTATCTTATGTACAAACATTATCTCATGATATTTTGAACCTTTCATCTCAAAAAAATTTTCAATTGTTGATATATATCCTGTTATTTCAATGTCTTTTCCTAGTTCTTCTTTAATTTCTCTTTTAATTGTATTAGCTGAACTTTCTCCTATTTCAACTCTTCCTCCAATTAGGGCATAATGGTCAGAATTAACATTTCTATGAACCAAAATTTTACCATTATGAATCATTACTCCTGCTGCTCTTACATTCAACTTATAATCATCTACATCAATTGTTATATCCATATAAATCTCTCCTCTCAATTTCCCCAATTATACCACTCCCTGTGCATAATTCCAACAAATTTATTGTTAAAACTTGTCTAACTCAGTCAACTCTCGCCATAATTGTGACCAAAGTGTGACATTTTCACTTGAAAACGCAAGAAAAAAGCACCTGCCAAAATCTAGCAAATGCTTCATTTTATTATGTTTTCCGAGTCTAGTATCAAATCATTGGTATCCGGGTTATGAGGCGCCGGCAAAGGCACTTTTGAAGATTTATGAAAGTTTAAGCTTTTGTTGGTATTTAGCCATTTATAGAAGATTTAGTTTGCTGAACATTTATGCAATTTTAGGATATTTTTGGAAGCAATTCTTTCCAAAATTTTTCCAATTTGTTTGCACAGTTTTTGGGATATTTATGGGAAACCTAAATTTTATTGATAGTGTAAAGTAATCTATGAAAAATTGGAATATGAAAAAACTATCAAGAAAAAGTAAAAAAGCACATTGAAAAGTTAAAAATATACAAAAAAAGCATGATAAATAATACTTCAAACTAAACAATTTTAACGATATTTGTAAATGTTTTGTCAAATGGTCACTTGCAAGGTGTAAATGCATTTGACAAAGCATTTACAAATACGTTTTAAATTGGTTAAGCCGAAGTAAGGTAAAGTATGAAGTTGCATTAAATCAAGTTTTTTGTTGTTTGATGATTAATTGCTGAGAAAGTTCAATTAATATTTGCCATTTAGCAGGCATAAGTTCAGCTTTTTCTAGTTCTGGCACTTCATTTAATGGTTTCCAGTAGGTGTAAGAATGTGGTCTTAAAAAGTTGTGATAAGCAACAAATAGGCATAAATGAGTATTAGCACCATCATCAGAGCCATAACCGATTAGTAACTTTGTGAGAAAATTTAAAAGTACAATTAAGTCTTTCAATAATTTGTTTAAGCCAACAATACTCTGTAGAGATAGGGTCATCATTAGTTAAGCCAATAACTTGAGTAACATCAAAATGCATACCATGTAAAGCAAATTGTCGCTCAGCTAGCTTGTAAGCAGTATAGCCATCAGCAACAAATTTAAGAGCTTTGCCAAGAAAGGTTTTAAACTTATCAAAAGCCATACGCATAGCTAAAATACAAGGAGTTGTATCACGAGAATCAGAACTTCTGTAACCAAGAATAGATTTTTTGATAGCATCCATAATAAATCAAACATAACGTTTGGAGCCTTTAACTTTAGTATAAGTTTCATCAGCAGCTAAGTAGTTAGTTGGTTTGTAATCAAAAGAATCATCAAAAGGCTTGACACAATATGCAGCAGTAGTAGCATAATTAGCAATCTGAGCATGAGAGATTTTAATACCATGAACTTTACGCATAACATCTCTAGTTTTACGAGTAGAAAGTCCACAATTAACAAGATAAGTAAGACATAAGCCCATAACATGAGGAGAAAACTTACGAAATTGGAGACTAGAGGCATTAAGAATATAAATCAACCTTAATTTAAATTCACGATATATGTAATGCTGTTTAAATTTTTCGGGTTTAGCCTGATACTCAGCTAAACTGTCCTTAGATAAAGAATTGAGAGAATTTTGATAATAAGAACAATTAGGATTAGTACATTTATGAATATTAAATAATTTACGTTTTTTCTTAAGTTCTAAGGCTTGACCACGACCACCAGTATTGTCGTAGATATATGTGTGGAGAGCATTACAACAAGGGCAGCGAACATCATTAGGAACAGGATTTTTACCACGAGATTTAATAGGTTTCAAAGGCTTATCATGTTCTTTAAGATATTGATTTAAAAGTTGCTTGTAATCTTTCTTTTCAGGAACTTTAATCAAAGGCAATTTATCAACTTTTAATTTATTGTATTTAGGAGAAAACAAAGAATCATCTTTAGATTTTTCTAAGTTTAAAGGTATATTTTTAACAATAAATTTGAATAAAAATAAAATTTGATTATTTAGCTCTTGAATATGAGCTAGTAATAGAGGTATAATTGTATACATGATACACTACTCCTTTATGGTAATTATTGGTTATTCGTTGTAACAATTATACCATAAAAAGAGGGGGTATCATTTTTTATTGTAAAAAAATGATATAAACCTTGAAAATACAGGGGGTGTAACTAAATATAATATAAAATTAGTTTACACTACCTTAATTTTTATGGAGGTTTTAGATATGAATAATTTTAGAGATGTTAATGATGATGATATATTAAAGGATTGGTTAATGTTTAGAGAGGATTTTGCGTAATGTTTCTAAGGATAATAAGCAGTTTGTTCAGTCTCAGCTTGATAAGTTGTATGATGATTTTATGAGGTATCTGGATTATTGGAATGTGAAGTATTATAGGAATGGGTTTGTGGATGGTGTGCAGATGATTAGCGGGTGTTGTGATAATAATATTTTCTTTTAAAGTGCAGGATTTGCACTTTAAAAAATAAAAATTGCACTTTAAAGTATCAGAAAGGCGAGATTAATTCTCGCCTTTTACCTAAATAAATAATAAATTACACTTTTCCATGTATGATGAAATGTCAACATTTCTTCTTGTATACCATTTTTACCATTAGATTGCAGTATTAAAGTTCCTTTAATAAAATCAGACCTTTCAAATTCGATTATATATAAAGGAATACCACATGTAAGTACTATATCAATTCTTATAGATGTATTATTCATTATTTTTTCAAATTTTTTTAGTTCTTTAACCTTTTTTAAATTTTTATTTTTTTCATTGTATTTACATTCATATATAGCTAGCCAATTATAAGATTTCTCATATGGAGTAATAATTAGTATTTCTCCTTCATGTCCGCATTTATATTCATCACTTATTTTTAAATCCTTCGGTATATCCTCTTCTTTGATATATATATCAATTTTTTCATATATTACTTTTTTTCAATTATTAATGATATTATTCTTCCAATAAAATATATTACAAATAATATCAAAGTTGCAATTGATGCTATATTTCCTAACATTATCTACACCTTTTCCTTTCACATTTATTATCCTATTCCTTCATAAACACTTTAATATATTCACTATTATTTCTAGCAATTTCTATTTCAAACTTACAGTTATATTTTTTATTTTTGTAGTTCTTATATTCTAATTCAAAAAAATTTACAACATAAGGACCGCATTCCCTCCATAAAATTGATATCTATAGATATGACATATTTATTCTTTGTCTGAAAATTTTGTGGTTCTATAATATCTAATTCATTTTCGCCTTCTAATTTATATATATTTAAAATTTTTCCATCTTCATTCTTAATTAGAGGATATTTAATTATCATATCTCCTTTATTAACTAGTTCAAAATATACTTTTCTATGTTGTGTAAAATTATTTTGCACATTATCACATCTATAATAACAATCTTTTTCATATGAAGGTTTAATTATAATTAAAGTCTTTTCTTTTTCTTCCTTTTCATCTAAAAATTTGTATATAGTAAATATAAAAACAATTACTGTAACCAATATTTCTAATAAATTTCCAAAAAAACCAATCCATGCATCATGGCTAATGTTTATAATTCCATTTATATCAAACAATCTAACAACTTTTATAATTTCAACAATTAATATTGAAAATAATATTATAAGTAAACTACATTTTACTACTTTTTTCATTATCATCCCTCTATTCAATCTAAATATATTAACTTATGCCATTAATAGCACTTTTTATAAAAAGCAAAATATTTCTGTAACTCTCAATTACTCTCATATTTTGCTTTTCTTCTGTAATATTTTATTCTAAATATTCTTTCAATCCCTCTACTACCTTATAAACTTGTGTCATAGGATTTCTTTGTGATGCTTGTCCGTTTTCATTAATTTTCTCCATTAATTTGCAATTATCTATTGCCATATGTATTTTTCCATCACTTGTAACTTTCTCAAAAGTTTTTTCATCATTTTTCTTATATTCTCCAAATCCATTTTTTTGAAATTCTTTATCCAATTCTTTTAAAATATCATCTTTTGATATATATTTAGTTATTCTCTTTAAATGAGATAATATCCAAAGTTCAAAATTAGGATTAGACCAGGCAACATTATAATCACAAGTTCTAATTGCTTTATCAAATTGATCATCTGAATAATCATCTTTATCAAACATAACCCAAACTTGTCCATATCTTTTATTTGAATAGTTTACAAATTTATCTGTATAATTTACTAAATCTGTTGTATTCTTTCCTGTTCCTTTTACTTCAATGCTAGGAATTAAGACATCAACTTTGTTACCATATTTTTCATTTATCTTTTTCTTTAGACCATTAAAATAGTTAGGTTCTGTTTGTTTTCCTTCGCATACAATTAAGTAATTGGCTGGTGCAAGCCTTTTACTTTTTAATTTGCTTTTTCTTGAATATTCTTTGTCTCTCATATTATATCAAATTCCTCTAATACTGGAATAGCACCGTATCTTCCAGTCAAATAATCTTTATTGTACGTTGCATCATTTCTAACTTTTTTAGCATTTCCATTTTCATCTTCTATAATATAATCTGATAAAGAATACAATTCTGAAACTCCATTTTTATCTTTTTCAACAAACCATATTTCATCTCTTCTAAAAGTTTCTTTATTTAAATTTACTGTGTCATGCGTTGAATATATTAGCTGTCCATTGCCTATATTTTTTTCACTATTGTGGAATAAATTAATAATATATCTTGTTAATAATGGATGTAATTTTGCATCTAATTCATCAACAAACAATACTCTTCCATTTCTTAATGTATCCATTAAAAAGTCAAATAAATGAAACATTTTCATAGTACCATTTGATTCTAATACAAGTGGTAGTGCTTTTTTATTACCATCTTCTCCATTATGAACTAATTCAACTTTTACTACTCCATTTGTATTTTTTAATTCTTCTAGTGAATTTGGAGATATATTTATTGAGTCAATTGTTGCATCAAATGTTTTTATAAACTTTAATAATTCTTCTTTATATTTTTTATCTTCAATTATTTTTAAGGATATTCTATTGTTTAATGCGTTTTCAAAATTTGGATCTCCTAAATCTAAATAATTTGCATCTATAAACCAATTATATACATTATTAAAGTCCTCATTATTTTTATCTATTTTAGCAAATACATTTAAAAATAAAGTCTTTTCATCTACGTTTGCCAAACCTAACAATTTATTTTTATTGTCTTTTGCTTCTATGTTGTTATTTGTTCTATCAAATATTTCGTAGAATTTATTAACTCTTTTTTCATGCAACCATTCTGAAACAATTGCATTATTTAATACTTCAAATCCATATTTATATATTTTATTGTTTTCAGCTAGTATTTCTACTTCTAGACTGATTGGTTCGTTGTTTATCATAAATGTAAAAATGTTTTCTTCACTTAAGTTATTGTTTATTCTTGAATCGTCACTTACTAAAACCTTCTTTTTCATATAACTAAATGCTTGTAATACATTAGTTTTTCCACTTGCATTTGCACCATAAATAGCTGCTATTTTTAGATAGTCTCCATTTTCTGTTTTTGCAATGTTGTATTCATGTTCTTTTAAGGATGTTGCTTCCATGTCTAAGCAGTTTTCATTTTTAAATGATTTGAAATTTTTAAAACTAAATCTTATTAACATTTATGATTCCTCCTTTACTTTATATATTATATGCTAAATTTTAAAAAATATCAATATTTTTGAGATTTTTTCTCAAATTGTATTGATATTTTGCTTTTTAGTATTATTTACATTGTTTTGTATAGCAAAGTTTTTTCAAAATTTTGAAAAAACTTTTTACTTTTAAGAACTTTTTTCATTTTTTGAAACCTTCATTTTATTCATAACATAATTAAAAATAGAGCCACACTCATATAAAACATAAAATTTTACTTTTGTTTATTCTTGTTATTATTTGTAAACATCTAAAATTTCATATATTCAGTATCTTTTTGCACTTTTTTGCATAAAATACTACTAGAATTGTTGACAATTCTTATTATATTATAGTATAATAATTACAACTCAACTACCAAGTTGTAGTAGGAGATTCTGGAAACGTCATTGATAACTAAGTCAATGGCGTTTTCTGCATTTTATATTTTTCATATTTTTTTATGTATTTCTTTATTGCATTATCGTATTCAATGTAATACCCTGTTATTAATAAATTATAGCTTTTCCTTTTTTCCAATATAACTAAAAATCTTGCATCCTTAAATAGGAAATATGATCTAATATTCTTTTTATAGTATTCTTCAAAATATAGTACTTTATCACAATCAGAGCAATTTTCATTACATTTATAATTATCTATAATTGCTTTATTCCATCCTATTCTTTCGGCTCTTCTTGGATCAGGTATTCTATCATTTGGGTCGTCCGATTTATGGAACTCATCTTTATGAGTTAAGTGTATAAATGTATGTTCATATTTTCCATCCATTGGAGCTCTTCTGAAATTAACATTTTTTCCTTCAAATATAAGCTTATTATCTATAAAATCATTTTTAAATATCTTATAAATTTCATCTAAATATTCATTCCATTTTGCATAATCTTTACATTCCACTATTTCAGGTAACCACTTACACTTATCCAATGTTATCACCAGCTTTCAAGTTAATACAAAATAAATTAAACTTTTTTTCTGATAACATTGTGTTTTTAGTTAATGAATATCCACTTTTATCTATAACATGCATCATTAATTCTTTTTTAGCCCAACTAAATTCTTCTTCATCATAAACTTTTCTATTTCTGTACCCTATTGCACCAATCAATAAATCAGCTAGCTGCATTATTACACTTTCCTCTGAGTTCATTGATTGTATGTTTTTTATTACATTAAATTCATAATCCATTAATTTAAAGCTTAAATATTTTTTTACTCCCTCTACTTTACTAGCACTTTTTGTATCTTTAATATCCAAGTAAATATAATTTTCCTGTTTTGGCTCTACTAAATTTATTAATAAATAATAATACATTTTATAATACCAATCATCATGCGTCTGATTAAATAATTTATGGTTTAATTGTGTTTTATCTATAATTAATGCTCTAAATCTTAAATCATCATTTTCAAAAAAGTAATCTACTAATTCTTTATAATATTCTAATTTTGATGGTGAGACTTTATTCCATTTTATTTCCGCTCTATATGGAATATTAAACTTACTTTTTATATTTAATATATCTCTTTTTATTACTTTTCTGTTGCTTTTCTCACATATTATTCCTCCTAACACCATATACTTTTGATTATCATGTTCTAGATGACAACTCTCATCACAATATATATTATATTTCATTTGGATTACCTCCCATTTTACTAATTAATCTATTCTTTATTTTTTATTTGCTATTGAATTATATTGTACAACCATTTTCTCTATACTTACAAACCTTCTTTTAAATGTGCATTTTTCTGAAATCTGCTGTAAATAGTCAGTTAAAATATCCCTTTTATATGTTGGATTTATTAATGTTTGTATACTTGTTGGACAACAATGGGAAATTACATAGTCAACTTTATAATTTACTTTTTCCAAATTACTTATTCCATTTTGTATTTCTTCTTCATCTAAATTAAATATTCCATCTTGAATATCATGCGATTTAGCACCACCAAAAGCAAATATTTTTTTATTATCAATGTCAAAGATTTCTCCTCTCATTAAATGCAATACTGAATCTCTTATCTTGTGTACTTTTCCACCTTTCCATTCTTCAATTGGATAATTATATAATCTTGTATAATTTTCATGATTTTCATCTACAAACAATGTGGTAAAATTTTTATTGTCTAACCAATCTAGTCGCTCTTTTTCTCTGCTACTCTCTTCTTCAAATGTCCATACTCCGCCAAAACCTCCACATATTATTATATAATCATCCTTCGTCATTTCTGATTGTATTTGGAAGTTTTCTTTTGTAAATCTTGAAAAATCACTATGTGTATCGCCTGTAATGTAAATCATACATTTCTCCCTTAAAAATTATAGTTTTATAAAAATAAAATAATCTTTAATTCTATTATTATTTTGCTTTTATTTAATATTTTTTTATATTCAAAAAATTACTAATCCTAAAATAAATATAATATTATTAACAGCATTCATCATATTTTTTTACCATTTTTAAGCTTTCTTCGTTTAACCATTCTATAGGTATTTTGCTTAATTCTTTCACATTAATTGGCTTGTTTTTTCTCATCTCAAAAACAATACTAAAAAACTTTGTATCATTCCATAATTTTTTCATATTCTTTTCTTTAGCATCACCTATACAATCTCTAGTAATTTTTCTATATACTTTTCCAGTATAAATATCTAATACTAAACCATCTTCTATTGAGTGCATATGTGGAAAAGAAGGCCAAATGTCCACATCTGCTTTATGTATTTCAAATTTATGTTTAAATATATCTATTGGTGGTCGATATAAAAATGGTTGAAAATCTAATATCTTATATAATATTTTCTTTAAATATTCTTTAATTTTCATCTTTAATCCTCAGTTTTATATTCTTCCCCCTCTTCCGCAACTCTGCTTAAATTATAGCCTTCTTCCTCATCAGTAACCTTATATTCAATGTCATCATCATTTCTATCAGTAGTTCCAAGTCCAAAATATTTTTCAAAAAACTTCTTAACTTTTACTATAATATTTTCTTTTTTCTCTGCCCTATTACCTCCACCAAATCTTCTCATAGGTGGTAATATTTTTTCTATATCTGTTCCATTTGTTTTAACTTGTCCATCTCTAAAAGCATTATCTAAAAACTTTCTAGTTTCTTCTTCATTCAAATTTTCATCATTAATTATTTTCTTTAAGTCTATTTCTTTTTGTTCTTTTACAAATTTACTCCAATCATCCATAACATTTGTATCTGCATTTATTTTTGAAATAAATCCATCTATTAATTCTTTCTTTGAACGTAGTGCTAAACTTGATTTTATAGCTTTATCAATAGTTCCAAGTATTTTTTTATCTTCACAATTAGATTGATGATATTTTGCAACTAGCATTAAAATGTAGTCTATGTTTACTTCTACTTGTTTTACAAGTTCCATTTCAAATACTATATCATCTTTTATACTTTCTTTTTCTCCATCATCTTTTTGTTTATATTTTTGATATAAATCAACATACATTCCTGTGTAGTCTTGAAAATCTCTTTCAGATAATATTTCGTTTCCAGCAAATTTATCAAATGATGATAATATATTTCTTAATCTTAATATATTTCCTATTGATACTATAAAATCTTTTTCTGCTTTTTCTCCAACAATTTGTACTCCTAGTGGGTATTTTTGTAATAGCATTGCTATTCTTTCTTCATATCCTATTTGTTTTTTACTATTATCGTCTTCATATCCATAATAGTAATCTTCATAAGATTTCAATAATACTATTCCTGTTGCATTTTTATCCCCGAATAATGCTATTGCATCATTTGTTGCATCTTGTAAGTTTCTAAAGCATACAATGTTTCCATAAGTTTTTACAGAATTTAATATACGATTTGTTCTTGAATAAGCTTGTATTAGTCCATGTTGTTTTAAATTTTTATCCACCCATAATGTGTTTAATGTAGTAGCATCAAAACCTGTTAAGAACATATTCACTACTATTAATAAGTCTATTTCTCTATGTTTTACTTTATCTGATAAATCTTTGTAGTAGTCTTGGAATCCGTTTCCTTCTGATGAGAAATTTGTTTTGAATTTTTTATTATATTCGTCTATTGCAAATTCTAAAAATTCTTTTGAGCTTTTATCTAATAAATCTGTTTCAAATCCTTCGTCATCTAATATTCCATCTGAGGTATCTTCTTCATTTTGTGCATAAGAATAAATTGTAGCAATTGTTAAATCCTTTTGTTTTTCTTCTAATTGTTTCTTAAATTCCAAATAATATTTTTTTGCCATTGGTATTGAAGCTACTGCAAACATTGAATTAAATCCATTTACTCTTTGTCCTTTTAAATCATAAAATGAATTTCTTTTTGTTTTCTGATCAAAGTGTTCTATTATGTATGAAACTACATTTGATACTCTCTCTGGTGATGATAGTGCTTCTTCTGTATTTATTGCCTCTACTTCTTTATCTGTCATTCCTTCTTTGGCTTTTATTGTGTTTATATAATCAATTCTAAATGGTAATACATTTCCATCATTTATAGCATCTACTATTGTATATGTATGTAATTTTTCTCCAAATGCTTGCTCTGTTGTACAAAAATCTGGATTTGTTGTTCTTCCTGCATTTTTTGCAAATATTGGTGTTCCAGTAAATCCAAATAAATGATAATTTTTGAAGTTTTGTACTATCATTTTGTGCATATCTCCAAATTGAGAACGATGGCATTCATCAAATATCAATACCAGATGTTTTTGATATACTGGATGATTTTTGTTTCTTTTTACAAATTCACTTAATTTTTGAATTGTTGTTACTATTATTTTTGATGTTGTATCTTCTAATTGCTTTTGAAGTACTTTTGTACTTCTGTTTCCGTTTGCTGCGCCTTTTTGGAATCTATCATATTCTTTCATTGTTTGATAGTCCAAATCTTTTCTATCTACGACAAATAATACTTTATCAATATATTCTAATTTACTTGCTAATTGTGCAGTTTTGAATGATGTTAATGTTTTTCCAGATCCAGTAGTATGCCAAATATATCCACCTGCTTCAATTGTTCCCATCTTCTTATAATTTGTTGCTACTTGAATTCTATTTAATATTCTTTCTGTTGCAACAATTTGATATGGTCTCATTACAAGTAGTAAGTCTTCTGATGTAAATACACAATATTTTGTTAATATATTTAAAATTGTATGTTTTGCAAAAAATGTTCTTGTAAAATCAACTAAATCAGATATTACTTTATTATTGCTATCAGCCCAATATGATGTAAATTCAAAACTATTGCTTGTTTTTTTACTTTTATTTCTAGTTGATGTTTGTTCTTTTATATGGCTTTCTCTTGTTGTATTTGAATAATATTTTGTACTTGTACCATTTGAAATTACAAATATTTGAATATACTCATATAGTCCACTTCCAGCCCAAAAACTATCTCTTTGATATCTGTTGATTTGATTAAATGCTTCTTTTAGTGCTACTCCTCTTCTTTTTAATTCCACATGTACTAAAGGTAATCCATTTACTAATATTGTAACATCATATCTATTGTCATAATTTCCACTATTTTCTATATACTGATTAATAACTTGTAATCTATTATTATGAATACATTTTTTATCTATTAGAGTTATGTTTTTACTTGTTCCATCGTCTCTTTTTAAAACTTGAATATTATCTTCTTGTATTTTTCTGGTCTTTTCAACTATTCCATCATTATTATTTGCAATAGAATCATTGAAAAATCTGTCCCATTCACTATCTGTAAATTTGTAATCATTTACTATTTCTAGTTGAGTACGAAGATTTTTTATTAATGATTCTGAATTATGAATTTCTAAATAGTCATATCCTTGTTCTGTAAGCATTCTTATAAATTCATTTTCTAATGCTTGCTCACTTTGATAGCTGTCTGATTTTCTTTTTACTGGTTCGTATTCTGTTACTACTGTGGAATCGTTCATTTCCATTACTACATTATATTTATTCATTTACTTTTAACTCCTTAAATGTTAATAGCTTGTCTCTATAATATTCGTATTGTTTTTGTCTTGCTTCTATTTCAGCTGGTAGACCTTCTGAAATGTCATTACATAACTTATCAAATCTATCTAATATATTTACTATTTTTTCTACTATTACATCTGATAACACAGGAATTGGTATATTTCTTAATTTTCCTAACGCTAAAAATACTTGACTTCCTTTACTTTTATTATTTTTTATATATTTTTTTACACCGTTACTTGTTAAATAGTAAAATAAGAATTTTGAAAGTAGTATATTGTTTGTTTTTATTAAACCTACATTTTTTATTGCATAATCAGGCTCTTGTTCAACAATTCCCACTTCTCCAATAGTTCCAATCATAGTGAATAATAAATCATTTTTATCAACTTTGCTTCTTTGATTTATTAAGTTATAATCTTTTTCAGAAATAAGGTATGAACCATCAAAATTAACAGTTCCATTTTTTATGTTTTTAGATGTGACCAAATATTTTCCAACATTTACGGGCTTAGGACTATCATGTGTACCATCACGAACATCAGTAATTTCATTTAATTTCTTAAACTCTGTCTTTTCACTCACAACATCATTAAAAATTTTATTCTTATAATATTCATATTGTTTTTGTCTAGCTTTCAGCTCTGCTGAAAGCTCTGCTGAAAGTAATGTGAAATCGTCCAAAATATGGACAATTTCGCATTGTACCTCCAACGGAGGTACAGGAATGCGAATTTTATCAAAATCACTAACAGATAAAAACGGTTGACTTCCTTTTTTATATGATGGTAAATCAAGAGTTGTTAATACATAATATAAATATTGTGAATTAACTTTTGATTTATCAACTACTTCAGCAATAGTACCATTATATGTTACAAAACATTTTTCTTTACATCTGTTAACCATTCCTACAGCTCCAATATGTCCAATTATTGAAATATCTTCGCAGTTATACTCATCTATATGTGATACTACACCATTAGCACCATATACATTATATATTCCACCATTATCTTCAGGAATTTTATTGCCTTTTCCATAATAAAACTTAAATAATTTTTTATTTTTTAATTCTTCAAATCTAACTCCATTAGGACATAGTTTTTCTATCAATTCTTCTATTTTACTCATCTCTACACCTCGATTTCTGAAATAATCTTCTTTATTTCTTCACGAAGCACACTTTCTCTTTTAACTATTTCATCAATTTCTTTATTCAAAACATCTATATCAATTTTTTCTCTAGTATCTTCTTTTTCAACATAAGTAGAAACAGATAAGTTATAATCATTTTCTCCTATTTCTTTATTTGAAACTAATTTTGATACATAATCAATATCTTTTCTATCTGTAAAAGTTTTTACAATGTTTTCTATATTTTCATCTGTCAATTTATTATTATTTGTAACTTTTACACATTCTTTTATTGCATCTATAAATAATATACTATTATCTTTTTTACTTTTCTTTAAAACCATGATGCATGTTGCTATTGATGTCCCAAAGAATAGATTGTCTGGTAATTGTATAATGCAATCCACAAAGTTATTATCAATTAAATATTTTCTTATTTTTTGTTCTGCTCCACCTCTATATAAAATACCAGGGAAACAAACTATTGATGCTGTTCCATTTGTTGCAAGCCATGCAAGTGAATGCATTATAAATGCAAAATCTGCTTTTGATTTTGGTGCTAATACTCCTGCTGGCGAATAACGTGGATCATTTATAAGTAGTGAATTATCATCTCCAGCCCATTTTATAGAATATGGTGGATTTGAAACTATAACTTCAAATGGCTCATCATCCCAATGTTGAGGAGAAACTAATGTATCTTCACATGCTATATCAAATTTATCATAATCTATATCGTGTAAGAACATATTTATTCTACAAAGGTTATATGTAGTTAAATTTATTTCTTGACCATAAAATCCGTTTCTTACATTATCTTTTCCTAATATTTTTGCAGATTTTAATAATAAAGAACCAGATCCACAAGCTGGATCATATACTTTATTAACTGATGTTTTTCCAACAATAGCTAATCTTGTTAATAATTCGCTTACTTCTTGAGGTGTATAAAATTCTCCTCCTGATTTTCCAGCATTAGATGCATACATTGACATCAAAAACTCATACGCATCTCCAAAAGCATCTATTGAATTATCTTTATAATTTCCAAGTGGAATATTAGCAATACCATCTAATATTTTTACTAATTTATCATTTCTTTTTGCAACAGTTGCGCCTAATTTATTACTATTAACATCAATATCATCAAATAAGCCTGCAAAGTCTTCTTCACTTTCTGCTCCTTTTGCTGAGTTTTCAATATTATTAAAGATTCTTTCTAATGTTTCATTTAAATTTTCATCATCTTTAGCTTTTTTACATACATTAGCAAATAATTCTGATGGTAATATAAAGAAACCTTTTTCAATTACCATCTCTTTTCTAATTGTTTCTGCTTCTTCATCTGATAATCTTGCATAATCAAAGTTAGCATCTCCTGCTTTTCTTTCGCCTTCATTTATGTAATTAGTCATATTTTCTGATATATACCTATAAAACATTATTCCCAATATGTATTGTTTAAAATCCCAACCATCAACTGATCCTCTTAAATCATCTGCTATTGACCATATCGCTTTGTGTAATTCTTCTCTTTCTCTTATATTTCTGTTTTCCATAAGTTTCCTCCGTTAAATCTAATTATCCTATTTATTTTATATCACACAATCCAATTTTTAACAATAAAAATTCCAATATTTTAAACTATTTTGTCGAAAATCTTTATAATTTCTAATGTTTTTCACCACTTATTTTGTAACATATTAATTACACTCCATACCTTTCCTATTTCTTGTTTCACCTCACTTAAATCAACAGTATAAATCCTTCCACTATTCGCCAAATAAGTTAATTGATTTATATTATTTCCTATTCTTCTAAGTTCTGATACAACTTCATTTAATCCATCAACTATAACTATCTCTTTATCTAAGCCTTGTTTAATCAAATATTCTGATAAACTAAGTTTAGCAACTTCGCTTCTCTCAATCAATTTTTTCTTCTCTTTTTCACTAACTCTAATTGTTATAATTTTATCTTTCTTCAATTTATCATCTCCATTTCATAAAAGGGTTTGGGACTTTCCCAACTATCAAGAACTCTTTGTATACACAAAGGGGAATCTTGCTAAAAACATTTCTCTTATTTTAGTTCTTATTGCTCCAAAACAATATAAAAAGAAAAGTGACATTTTTATCTGCCACTAATCATTTCACGTCTAAAGTAATTTAGCTTATACTCCAGTCATCTCAACCATTTCATAGTGATTCCCTGATTAGGGAATCGCTCATTCTATGGTCATCGTCTGTTAATTGTAAGTGAAAAATGGTCCAACTTATAATTAAAATTTTTAGATGACATAATAATTCGAATAACCTCTTAACTGATAAAAATAAAAATTTCTTATAAGTGTCAATACTTGATTTATCAATACAGTTTAGTATTGATACGTTATGAAATTTCTATATAATTAATCGTTAGATTATGTAATTTAGTAGTCCAAAATTCAATTATAATAATGGACCATTTTGGACCATTTTTCACTTACAATTAACAACATGAACAGAGATATTACCAAAATAGGTAGGCTGAAAGCTTTGTGCAAGAACATGCCTATCCTAAGTTTCTGGACAATCTTAAAATCACTAAGACAAGCAATTCTTCCTATGCTGGATGTTATGGATCAATGAAATCTTTGTTTTTATGAGTGTAAACAGTTGGTTCGTAGTCTTTTAACCAACAAAAAGAGATGTCAATTTCAAATTGGCATCTCTTTTTCATTAACTTTAATGATAAACCCTAGCACCTTACCTACCCCATCTTCATCATTTGAATCCGTAACATAATTAGCTTTTTCTTTTATTTCAGGCAATGAATTTCCCATAGCAACAGAATTTGGAGTTAATTCAAACATTGACAAATCATTTTCTCCATCACCTATTGTAACTATTTCTTCAGGTTTAATTTCAAAATATTCACAAACAGCTTTAACAGCATTTCCTTTAGAAACCTTAACAGGAGCAACATCGCAATAATAATTTCTACTTGGCTTCAAATCAGAATTTTTAAAACGTTTAGACTCATTTGCAACAGCTATTCATACACATTCATTTTTTATATAATCTCTAAAAACCCTCATTTTCTCAAAATCAGTACTTGTAATAACACACTGAACAACTTGCTCCTCTACTGCAACCCTTTCTAATTCTTCATAAGAAACTTCCTTGTCCTTTTCATCTGGATATGCAGCTTCATTCATAACTAAAAGATCCTTATAGTTCAATTTTATTCTATATCCATTCTCTCTTGAATGTTTTATTAATTGAAGCACCATTTGAGGATCAATTCTCTCATTATAAATTTCAACTCCATTTTCTGCATCATAGGCAGAAGCGCCATTTGAAGAAACTATATATGGACTTGTGCCAATCTGTTCTTGAAAATCCATAGCCTCTCTACGAGATCTTCCAGAAGTCAAAATTATTTTTACACCATTTTCTACACATTTTTTTATTTCTAATTTTGTCTTTTCAGTAACCTCTCTTTGACTATTTGTTAGTGTTTCATCTATATCAATAAAAACTGCTTTTATCATCTTCAAGTCCTTTCATTCCAACTTTTTACTACTTTAAATATTCTTTCACAAATGCATTATTCTCTGAAAACTCACCTTTCTTAGCCATTGCAATCAATTCATCAACCATTTCTTTTGTAATTTTACTACTCTTTTTCTCATAAAATTTCTTTAATGGTTTTTGTAAATCCATCATAACCTTAGTTGCCTTATTAACATTTTGCTCTCTCAATAATCTATTCATTTTCTCAATCTGATTATCATAAATCACTTTACCAATTGCAGTATTTTTTATCTGTTCCAAAGTGTTTTCAGCCGTAATATCTTCAATCTTCAAAACATTATCTGGCAACTCCCTTCCAATCAATTTTTCAAACTCTTCATCAGTAACATTTTGAACATCACCAGTATAATATTTTTCGCAAAATTCTTTCTTTACACAAACATCATCTGAATTAATTACTACTTCGTCATTCAAAACAATATTTCTACTTGATTTTCCAACTAAAATCTCATATTCTCCAGCCTCAACTTGCCATCTATCATTTTCAATATCATAATATTCAAAACAATCTCTATCAAGAACTATATGAACATCTTTTTCTTCACCTGGATTTAAATCAACCTTAGCAAAATCTCTCAATTCTTTATCCGGTCTAAATACTACAGAATCAGCTTTCTTAACATATATTTGAGCAATCTCTTTTCCAGCAACATCTCCAACATTTTTTATTTTAAATCTAATGTCTACCTTTTCATTCTCAATATTAACTTTCAAATCAAAATATTCAAACTCTGTATAGCTCAAACCAAATCCAAATGGAAATAACACATCTTTTCCAACCTTGTCATAATATTTGTATCCCACATAAACAGACTCTTTATATTCAACAGTTATTTCATTTCCAGGATAATTATTAAAACAAGAAGTATCTTCTAATTTATTAGGATAAGTTTCAGCCAATTTACCATTTGGATTCACATTACCAAGAATGCAATCGACAACAGCTTTTCCGCCAGCTTCTCCACCAATGTATCCTGCTAAAATCCCTTTAACTTTATCTTTCCAAGGCATCAATATAGGAGAACCATTTGACAAAACAACAATAACATTTTCATTAACATTACAAATTTCATCAATTAATTTATTTTGATTTTCAGGCATATCTAAAGTTTCTCTATCAACACCTTCAGATTCATAATTCTCTGTAAGGCCTGCAAACACAAGTACAACGTCATTATTCTTAGCAACTTTAATAGCTTCACTTCTCAACTTTTCATCATTTTCGGACTCAATTCTTTCATATCCTTGAGCATATTCAACATCAATTCCATTTTGAACCAAGTTATCATAAGCATTTTCAATCTTATATGGATTAATAGTCGAACTTCCTGCACCTTGATATCTTGGAGTTTTGGCCATATCACCTATAAGAGCAATTTTCTTATTTTTTATAGGAAGAATATTATTATCGTTTTTTAATAATACAATTGTCTCTTTAGCAATTTTCTCAGCAATCTCATGATGAACCTTCTGATCATATTCAAAAGAAGTTTCTTTACCAGCTTTATTCCTTTCTAAATATGCTCCTAACTTTTCATCATATGCAAACTGATTACTTCCCTTTCTAGCAATATTAATAATTCTATCAACAGCTTCATTTAACTCTGTTTCAGAAATTTCTCCATTCTTAACAGCCTCAATAATTTCTTTGGCACCATTACCTCTTCCACCAGGCATTTCCAACTCATGAGTAGCTTTCAATCCTTTAACTCTATCATTTTCAGCCCCCCAATCAGAAATAACAATCCCATCAAAATTCCATTCTTTTCTTAAAATATTATTCAATAAATGTTGATTCTCACTACAATATTCGCCATTAGCCTTATTATAAGCACTCATAATAGACCAAGGTTTAGCATTTTTTATAATCATTTCAAAAGCCTTTAAATACACTTCTCTCAAAGCTCTTTCATCAATAACCACATCAATAGTTCTTCTTCTATTCTCTTGATTATTAACAGCAAAATGTTTTACACAAGCTCCAACATTTTCACTTTGAAGTCCCTTCACATATTCTATGCCAAGAATTCCTGTTAAATAAGAATCCTCAGAAAAATACTCAAAGTTTCTACCACACAAAGGACTTCTCTTTATATTAATAGCAGGACCTAAAACAATATTAACCTCTTCTTTTCTAGCCTCTTTTCCCAAAGTTTTTCCTAATAAATAAATCAACTCTCTATTCCAAGTATTACCTAAACTAGCAGAAGCAGGAAAACACGTAGAGATCTCACTTTCATTTATACCAAGATTATCAGCCTTAGTTTTTTGAACCCTCAACCCATGAGGTCCATCTGACATAGTAATCTTAGGAATCCCATACTTTTCAAGTTCAAGGCTATGCCAATAATCATTACCAACACACAAACTTGCCTTCTCTTCCAAAAACATTTTTTCAATTACATCTTTATACTTCATACACTAAATTCCCTTTCAGAAAATACTCTAAAAATAATAAAATACTTATATCACAATTTTTATCAATATTCAATTGACATCGTAAGATATCAGGTGAACTTAGTTAATGATGTGAAACGAAAGGATCATCAGAGATACAACTATCTGGATGAAGCAAATGCTGCTAGTACTGAGGCTGAACGCTCTCGTGCAATTGACTTTTTGAATGCATGTGACTATGCAATCGCAAATTTCGTGAAACTCGACAACGTTACAGCAAAAGACATTGCATTTTTTACTTTTGTATTAACCTATAGATATTTTCCATACGTCCCTTTGATTATATATATAATCGTTCATATATATAACCTCATATGCCTTCACACACAAACACATTCAATAAAAAATTTAACAGTTTTGCCAAAAACACTAATAATTAAATAAAAAGTATCAAAAATGGTATGCATAATATTGAGAAGCATATCATATTATGGTACAATAATAATTACTAGTTTTTAATACAAACCACATTGGCAATATTCACACAGATAGAATACTTGCCAATTTTTATAAGAAAAGACTTAATCAAAATATGGAAAGCTTAATACATCTTCAATCACAAGACAGCTTTCTAATTTAAATATATAAACAAACACAGAAATGAATGGTAATTAAATGAAAAAAGTATTATTAAATCAATTTTTCCTAGACAAAGAAAAAGACATATCAATCAGTATATACAGAAAAAATGAAGACGAACTAACATACATAATTGAAACACCAAATCATAAAACTGGAAACTTAATAACAAATGTTAATTGTAAGTGAAAAATGGTCCAACTTATAATTAAAATTTTTAGATGACATAATAATTCGAATAACCTCTTAACTGATATAAATAAAAATTTCTTATAAGTGTCAATACTTGATTTATCAATATAGTTTAGTATTGATACGTTAAGAAATTTCTATATAATTAATCGTTAGGTTATGTAACTTAGTGGTCCAAAATTCAATTATAATTTAGAAGTTTCGTTGACTATGTTTTTAATAATAACAGAGAAAAAAAATTAAACAAATTAAGTAATGCACAAAGATTTTATATCTTTCAAAATATTAATAAAGACTTAAAAGAAATATCTGAAGATTATATTTGTGATTATTCTTTATCATATAGTATTAAATGATATTGATTATATAAAGAAATGCCAAGTTTGTGGAAAGTACTTTTTCTCTGATAAGAATATTACTTTATATTGTAATGGTAAATATTCAGAAGATATTACCTGTAAAGAATATGGAATTAAAACATCTCAAAAAAGAAAAGAAAATGAAGAACCTGTATATGGCAAATATAGACAAATATATGCAAAAAAAGCTATGGCAGTAAAAAGGCATCCAGATATTCCAGAATATAAAGAAAATTATAAAAATTGGAAACCTTTGGCTTTGAAATATTTACAAGAATATAAATGTGGCACTTTGGATGCAAAAACCTTTGAAAAATGGTTAAAGTACACATCAGATGAAAAAATAAAATCTAAACTAAAAACAATAGATGAATTTAAAGATTAAGTATCTATGAAAGGAGACTTCTATGCTAATAAAAGTAAATAATATAAATATCAATTATGAAGTTTATGGACAGGGTTCGCCTATAATTTTATTGCATGGCAATCAAGAAACACATGAAATTTTTGACAATTTAATTGAAAAATTGGAGGAAACTCATACCGTTTATGCTTTAGATAGCAGATGTCATGGAAAAAGCGATAATCCAAAAGAAATTTCTTATGATTTAATGGCAGAAGATACAATTGCTTTTATAAAAGAATTAAAAATTTCAAAACCTACATTTTATGGTTTTAGTGACGGAGGAATTATAGGCTTACTAGTTTCAATAAAAGAGCCTGAGTTATTATCGAATTTAATTATTAGTGGTGCAAATATATCTCCTGATGTTTTTACAACTTTTGATATGTTATTAACTAAATTATTTTACTTTTTCACTAGAAGTAAATTTATTAAGATGATGCTTGATGAGCCTAATATTCCTTTATAAGATTTACAAAAAATTTCTATTCCAGTTCATGTATTAGCTGGTGAAAAAGATGTTATAAAATTAGAACACACAAAGTTAATTGCAAATAATATTAAAAATAGTACATTAGAAATAATAAAAGGCGAAAAACACGGAAGTTATATTATTCACAGCGATAAAATTTATAAAATTATAAAAAAGTATTTGGAGGATTAAAATGTCAAACTTATATATAATAACTGGTCCTGCAGGAGTGGGAAAAAGTACAATTTCAAGAAGAATAGCAGAATCAAAAAATAAATCTGCACTAATTGAAGGTGATGAAATTTATCATCAAGTAGTTGGTGGATATGTTCAAGCTTGGAAAGAAGGAAATCATCTAGATACATTCTGGAAAATTTGTTTAAGTTCTATAGAAACTTATCTTGAAGATGGATATGATGTTATTTTTAATTATATTGTAAATCCTGAAAATGTTGAATTGATAAAAAATAAATTAAAAAACCATACTATAAAATTCGTTGTCTTAGTAGTTGATGAAAAAACATTACTTTTAAGAGATAAGGAAAGACCTGAAGATTGTCAAATGAAAGAACGTTGTATTGTTTTATTAAATAGCTTTAAAAATAAAAATTATAATGCTCAAAACATATTAGATACTACAAATTTATCAGTTAATGAAACAATTGATATTATTGAAAATGATAATAGATTTATATTATAGGAGGGTACAGATGGATGTAAAATTAGATTATTCTATTACAGTAGATGAATTCTTGGAAATGGTTGAATCTGTTGGTTGGAAGTCATATACAAGAGAGCAAATTGAAAAAGCATTACAAAATACAATGTATATGGTAAAAGCAACTGTCAACGGAAAACTAGCTGGCATAGGTAGAGTTGTTGGTGATTATAGTATTGTTTGTATACTAACAGATATCTGTGTAAAGCCTGAATTTCAATGCCAAGGTATTGGGCTAAAAATCACATCAGAATTAAAAAAATTAATTGAAGATAATGTGTTGGCGAAAAAATGCAAATAGAATTAACCCCTACTGCTGGTAATGAACCATTCTATGAAAAGGCTGGATTTAAATACAAGCCTGACAAAATAACTGGAATGTATTTATGGATAAAAAAATAATTAAAAGAAGGAAATTATATGAAAAATATAGAAAAAAGAGATTTATATGATATTAACAGAGTTTTAACAGGAAAAACTATCTTTAAGGGTGATTCTATTCCAGATAACAACTACATAGTTGTCGTTTTAGTATTTATACAAAATAGTGATGGAAAATTCTTAATTCAAAAAAGAAGCAAAATAAAAAATGGCAAATATGCTACTACTGGTGGTCATCCAAAGTCTGGTGAAAATAGTATTCAAGGAATTATAAGTGAAGTAAAAGAAGAAATTGGATTAGATATCAATTCAAAAGATTTAAAACTATATTATTCTGGCAGATCTGATTCAGAAAAAGTTTTTTGGGATGACTATTATATCAAAATGGATGTACCTAATATTCAAAATTTGTCCTTACAAAAAGAAGAAGTTGAATCTGTTTGTTGGCTCTCTATAGATGAGATTAATTCTTTAATGAATGGAGATAAATTTTTCAAAAATCACTATGAAGAATTTGAAATATTATTAAATTGGTTGAAGGAAGGTGAAAAAACATGCTACACAAAATGAAATTACAAGAAAGCCCATTTGAAAGAATTAAAAGTGGAACAAAAACTGTGGAATTTAGATTATATGATGAAAAAGAAGCAAGATAAACATTGGTGATCAAATAGAATTTTCTAAATTACCTGATTTACAAGAAACTATCCTTGTAGATGTATTAGATTTATATAGGGATAATACATTTGAAAATTTATTTAAAAAATTATTTGATGATGATGAAGAAATAAAAAGAAAAACATCAGCAATGTATCAATATTATAGTCATGATGAAGAAAAACAATATGGTATTGTTGGAATAAAAATTTCATTAGTAAAGTAAATTTAAGGAGCAGAATATGAGAAAATTAAATTTAATAGTTGTATTCAATAAAGATTTAAATAAAGGACTTTTCTGTATTAGATCTAAAAATCCATATAAGGGAAAATATAATTTTGTTGGTGGTAAAGTTGAAGAAAATGAAACCAATGATGAAGCAGCCTATAGAGAACTATTTGAAGAAACAGGAATAAGTAAAAACGATATTGAATTAGACCATTTTATGGATTTAAATTATTTTAAATACGAGAATAATTTACAAGTTTATTATGGAATTCTAAAACATGATGTAAATTTAGTTGAAGAAAAAAACAAATTAGAATGGGTAGAACTTAATCAAGAATTGTTAAACAATAATAAATTTGGTGGAAATTATAATATTCCTCACATAATAACACAAATTAAAGTATTCTTAAAAAATGGAGCAGGACTTGGAAAGTATTAAAATTAGATATAATTAAAGAACTTGAAAGAAGGTAAAATGTAAATATGAATAACATTGATTTTTTAAATAAAACTTTGAAAGTAACAATTGACAGACCTCTAGGTAGTAAACATCCCAAACATGATTTTATTTATCCTGTAAATTATGGATATGTCCCAAATACAATAAGTGGTGATGGAGAAGAATTGGATTGTTACATACTTGGAATATATGAGCCAATAGAGACCTTTAAAGGTAAATGCATTGCAATAATACATAGACTAAACGATAATGATGATAAATTAATTATTGTGCCTGAAAATAAATCTTTTTCAAATAATGAAATACGAGTTCTAACAGATTTTCAAGAGCAATATTTCGAAAGTGAAATATTAAGAAGTTCAAAATATTTAGAATTTAGTAAAAATATTCCTGAATTATCTGTTACTAATTTAAAAAATAGCTTAAATTTTTATAAAACTGCTGGATTTAAAGTGGAATATGATAGACCTGAGAATAAATTTGCATTTATAAGTTTGGACGAAATTCAATTTATGTTACAAGAAATTGCTAATAATGATAAATGGGATGTTTCTCCCCTTTCCTATCCTTTTGGAAATGGTATCAACTTTCAATTAGAAGTAGAAAATCTAGATGAAATATATAATAGTTTTAAAAATTCAAATTATAAAATAACTTTTGATATTCAAGAAAATTGGTATAGACAGGATGATAAAATGTTAGGAAATAAAGAATTTTTAATACAAGATCCTGATGGATATTTATTAAGATTTTCTGAAGATTTAGGAGAAAAGGAAGTATAAAATATGATTAGATCCATAGAACACGTTCCTTTTGCAAAAGAATTTAATTATTTAACAGACTCTGTAGGTTGGGGAACTAGAAAAAATTTAATAATTGAAGAAGCCTTAAAAAACACCTTATATTCACTATGTGTTTATGATGATGACAAATTAATCGGCTATGGAAGAATTATAGGAGATAAAACTATATTCTTATATATTCAGGATGTAATGGTAATTCCTGAATATCAAAATAAACATATTGGTACTGGTATAATGAAAAACTTACTAAAGAAAATAAATGAATATAAAAAGATTAATCCTAATATTAGAACTTATTTAGGTGCATCAAAAGGCAAAGAATCTTTTTATGAAAAATTTGGATTTATTACAAGACCTAATGAAGAATTAGGCTCTGGAATGATTTTATACTAAAAGGAGGCAAAATATATGATAGAAATAAAAGAATATGATAATAAATATGCTGACGCAATGTCAAAGATTATTATACAAAATTTATTGGAAGTAAATTCTAAAGATTATGGCTTAGAATTTGTGAGAAAATCTGTTAAAGAATTTACTCCTGAAGAAATTAAAAAGAATTTTTCCAAAAGGACAAAAGTATTTGTAGCATTAGAATATGATAAAGTTATAGGTACTGCGGGTCTTGATAAGTCTTGGTATAATGATGATGGAGAGTATTGGATATTAACTGTATTTGTTGACATGGCTCACCATAAACAAGGCATAGGTAGAATGTTAATTAACGAAATAGAAAAATTCGCTTTAACAATTCCTGCTAAAAAATTAGTAATCCCTGCATCTATTGCTGGATGTGAATTTTATCATAAATTAGGATACGAATATTCTAATGGCCAAAAGGAATTAAACGAAGACCAAATGTATATAATGGAAAAATATCTATAGTTGGGGTGCTTATGATTAGACAAGCTAATAAATTAGATAGTTATTGTATTTGTGTCAATGATGTTAAACAAACTTTTATAAAAAAATGTAGTACCATTGAATTTATTATTGGTGCTATCG